>VTLG01011295.1_pt1 | contig 27304 bp, 30 predicted proteins | sample 4694571 | NCBI WGS metagenome assembly VTLG01 (sample SAMN12604809, study PRJNA352737) | marine metagenome | biome: ENVO:00000447; feature: ENVO:00000209|ENVO:00000569|ENVO:01000036; material: ENVO:00002151; isolation source: viral sequences binned using virsorter ...
TTGGGGTAGAAATCCAGCAACTCAAGGAGGATTCGAGTTTCTTGTAGATGCAAGCAGTGCTGGAGTTCGTCCTGCTGTTTCTCAAGGTGGAACATCTCTTCAAACTTTTCAAGTAGAAATTATAAGCCATACGCAAGGCGCACAATATACGATACCAAGTGGTTGGCAATTAGCATAGGAGAATAACAAAATGGCGTTAAACTTTCCAGATAGTCCGAGTAACGGAGACACTTTTCAAGGATTTACTTATAATGCTAGTAAGGGTGTTTGGAACTCAACAGCCGGCGGCGGTGGTGCTGTAACAGTATATGCAAACTTGGCCGCATTTCCGAGTTCAGGTAATACCGCTGGAGATTATGCTTTTGCTACAGACACGAAAGCGTTGTATGTTTGGGACGGAGCAGAATGGGATAGAATAAGCACTGGTAACAATGAAACACCAAGACTGACTACAACACCAGCTAGTAGTCTAAGTCTAGAAGCTGATGGTAGTACAAGTCAATTAGTAATAGCCGCCGAAGATCCAGAAGGTTTTCCTATTACATATTCACATGATACAAGTCCAGCAAGTCCAAATCAGGTAACAAATATAACAAATTCTGGTGGTACATTTACACTAACACCATCAACAAATCAAGCACATGAAGGTAACTTTACATTGAGACTGAAAGCAAGTGATGGTGTTTCTACCACTTCTCATGCAGTAGCAGTTAATCTTGCATTCGCTCCTGCGAATGCTTTCAAAACTTTATATATTGCACATACATCAGGAACAATTAGAGAAGTTACTGGTGGTGCAGATGAGGCAAATGCTACAAATCTTGATACCATGATTACCAGCACTGCAAATAATGGTGATTTAATATTGTTAAATCCTGCATCAGGTAGTAATTTCGGACATTTCAAGATTACTCATAGTACAGGAGATGATGCATCTTCTGCAAATATGTTTGCTAATAAACAAATAGCGATAGTTGGTGGAGGTTTGAAACCTAATAATATATTTGTGTGGCATGATCATGACGGAGATACTGGTAGACGAGATCACCCTATTTTTCAAAGATCATGGACTGGTTCAGCACCTTCTAATGATGCTCAACGTGCTTTAACTTATCGCCAATTTTTGTTCAATCTTACTTATCACAGACACCAAACTTCTACTACTAACTATGAAAATGCAATTACTAGAGGGCCTATGGGTGGTGGTACAATGCTCAATTGTATCATTGATTTTAATAACGGTGAGTGGAGTTGGAGATATGATAACAGCAACCAAACTACTTATAGAGTGTCATATAAACATTGTACATTTCTAAACTATAGTGCTGTAGATTCACCTTATTCTGGAAGTAGTACCGCTGTAAGAGTTATAGATTGTGCTTTTGAAGATGGTAGTAATAGAATAAGTTCTGATGCTTCTGGTTTTGGAACTAATCAAGAAAGTGTCAATTTTGATGGTTGGAAGTACGATAATTATACTACAAAGAATATTGAAATAACTTCTGCTATTGCGAATGGTACATATGGGCATTTAAAAGACTTAAACAGTCTTACCTCAACGAATACGTTATTCAACACATATCAATCAGTGAATACGTAATGTAGATATTATAAATAGTGACATAATTAGCATAAGGAAGTAGTTATGTCAACCCCTAATTCAAGAGCGACACTAAAAGATTATTGTCTTAGAAGACTAGGACACCCTGTAGTTGAAATAAATGTTGATGATGATCAAGTAGATGATCGTATTGACGATGCACTCGCATACTACAGAGACTATCATTATGATGGTACTGAAAGAGATTTTCTCAAACATCAAGTAACAGCAACCGATATAACTAACGGATATATATCAATACCAGCAAACATAAGTGGTATTATAAATGTATTTCCTGTTGGTGTTGGATTGAATGTTAATAATATGTTTAATATAAGATATCAAATAACATTAAACGATGTTTATGACTGGAGTAAGTCTGCATTTTCAAGTTATGTGTCAACGATGGAAAATATAGCTTTATTACAAGAAATCTTTGTAGGTAAGCAAAGTTTAAGATTTAGTAGACATACAGATAGATTACATATAGATATGGACTGGAGTGAAAGAGTTCAAGTAGGAGAGTTTTTATTAGTAGAGTGCTACAGAGTTTTAGATCCAGATACGTTCACTTCAGTATGGGGTGACTGGTGGCTAAGACAATATACAACACAACTTATAAAACGTCAATGGGGCGAGAACTTAAAGAAGTTTGAAGGAATGCAACTACCAGGTGGTGTGCAGTTTAACGGACAAACTATCTGGAGTGAGGCCGAAGAAGAAATAAAAAGATTAGAAGAAGAAATAATATCAAAGTTTTCCATGCCTGTCATGGATATGATTGGATAATAAAATGCCAACGAATTTTTATTTTGATAATTTTGCTCATACTGGACAGCAAAATTTAATAGAAGATTTGATTATCGAATCTATCAAGATATATGGTTACGATAATTTTTATATACCTAGAACAATCGTAAAAGAAGATGATTTGTTTGGTGAAGATGTATTATCTAAATTTGATAATGCATTACCACTAGAAATGTATATAAAGAATGTTGAAGGATTTGATGGTGAAGGCGAGTTCTTAACAAAATTCAATTTAGAAGTTAGAGATCAAATAACATTTTCTATAGCACAAAGAAGATGGCAAGAAGAAGTAGATGTGTTAGATAGAAAATTAGATGAACAAGGTGAAAGAGTTAATCGTCCTACTGAAGGTGATTTAATATTTTTTCCTCTTACAGGACAGCTTTATGAGATAAAATATGTAGATAAACAACCTATCTTTTATCAGATGGGACAGCTACAGATGTATGATTTACGTTGTGAACTATATGAGTTTAGTCATGAAAGAATTGATACAGGCGTCAAAGCTATCGATGACTTGGCCGCTCGACATACTATCAATGTTCTTAACTTTCAAGTACTTCTTGAATCATTTAAAGAACGTGCGACTGCTACTGCAAACATGACAAATGATAAAGTAACAAGCGTTACTATGGTTAATCCTGGCGACTATGAAGCTAATCCAACGATTACTTTTGGAACACCACCAGCGGCTCAAGTTGCAATAGCTACAGCTACTATAGCAGGAGGAGCAGTAACTGGTGCTACAGTTAATTCAAGTTTACAAGGTTCTGGATATGTATCAAACGTACCAGTTACATTTACACCACCAGATACTTCAAGTAGAATCCAAGCGACAGCAACGGCCGCATTATCAGGTTCAGGAGTTGGTTCAGTATCAATAACACAAGGAGGAACTTTTTATCATTCACCTCCACCAGTTTCTGTTACTGCATCACCTACAGGTAATGATGCTTCATTGTTTGCAATATTAACAAACAATCAAGTTTCTTCTATATCAATAAGAAATGCTGGTTCTGGATATACCTCTCCACCTACAATAACAATTGGCTCTCCAAATACTGCTTCATTTTTTGCGGCAACTGGCACAGCAATTCCTAATGCGAAAGGTAATATAGGAAGTATTACTATAACTGATGGTGGTAAATACTATACTTCTGCACCTACAGTTACAGTAGGTAATCCTCCAGATTCTGTAACTGCTCAAGGAACAGCTAATAGAAGTGGTGCTGTAATAACAGGAGTTACAATAACAAATCAAGGTAGAGGATACGTACAACCAAATGGAACAATATTTACACCTTCTATAACATTTACTGTTGAATCTTTTACTGGTGGAATAAAGTTAGAAGATGGAAGTGGATTACTACTACAAGCTACAGCAAATACAACTCATGAAAATACTACGGCAAACAATACATTCTTTGAAACTGAAAAAACTGGTTTTATAGATTTTTCAGAGCGTAACCCATTTAGCGAAGGAACTGACTGGTAATGTTTGGACAATTTCACTATCATAGCGCCATAAGAAAATATATTATCATGTTTGGTAATATGTTTAATGATATAGATGTCGTGCGTTTTAATAAAGCTGGAGAAAGCGTCCAACAGTTACGAGTTCCTATAGCTTATGGGCCCAAAGAAAAATTTCTTATAAAACTCAGAACAGATCCAGATGGTAGAAGAGAAATAGCAATGGTTCTACCTAGACTATCATTTGAATTAACATCTATGAATTATGCACCAGAAAGAGTATTAAATAGAACGCATAAGCAACTAGGAATAGGTGGTGGTAACAACTCACTAAGACAAACTTTTACACCAGCACCATATGATTTAGATATGACACTTTATGCGATGTTTGCAAATCAAGAAGATGCAGTACAAGTAGTAGAACAGATATTACCATACTTTCGCCCAGAATGGACAAATAGTGTAAAGATTGTACCTGAATTAGATACGTATGTTGATATACCTACGATATATACAGGCATGACAATAGAAGATACCTATGATGGTGATTTTGATACACGTAGAGCAATAATATATACATTTACATTTAAGATAAAAGGATACTTATTTGGCCCAGTAACAAACAAAGGCATTATACGCAGAACACTTGTTAATACATTTAATCCTCAAGCAAATACAGCTACAAGTAATGTAGTTATAAGATCAAGTGATACTAAACTACAAACATTGACATTAACACCAGGTTTACTTGCTAACGGACAACCTACAGCGAATAGTACAGCAAGCATACCTATTTCACAAATAAGTGCAAACTCTAATTATGGATTTGCTTTTGATAGGGAAGATTTTTTTAACTAATGAAAAATAATGTGACAGATGGACTAAACAAAGTTTTCGAAGTGGGGACAGATTTAGTGGAAGTAGAAAAAGAAAATAAGAAAGTTGATGTACCTGATGAGATAGATAACGATTACAAATATGCAAGAGAAAATTTGTATGGTGTTATTGAGAAGAGTACAGATGCTTTAGATAATTTAATTGACTTAGCAAAAGCAAGTGAACACCCTAGAGCTTTTGAAGTTGTAGCACAACTCACTAAAACACTTGTAGACGCTAACAAGGATTTACTTGATATACAAAAGAAAGTAAAAGATTTAAAGAAAGAAGATAAAAAAGAAAATCCTAAAAATGTAACAAACGCTTTGTTTGTTGGTAGTACTGCCGAGTTACAGAAGATGATATCTGGAAGGAATGATGATGTATGAATATAATGTAAAAGTTGTAAAAGTAATTGATGGTGATACAGTAGATGTAGACATCGACTTAGGCTTTGGTGTTTGGATACATAAAGAAAGAGTACGACTATATGGCATTGACACACCAGAATCAAGAACAAGTGATGTACAAGAAAAGTTTTTTGGACAAAGAGCAAAAGCATTTTTAGAAAAGTGGGTAACAGCTGGCGATGTTACTCTACGAACAAAGACATATGATGCAAAAGGTAAGTTCGGTAGAATACTTGGCGAGTTATGGTATGCAGGTACACATAATATAAATCAAAAGTTGATAGATAATCATCATGCAGTTGCCTATCATGGACAATCAAAAGAAGAAATACAAGAACAACATTTAAAAAACAGAGAGATAGTTCTTGAAAAAGATCCTGTAAGATAATGGTTAGTCAAACATATCTAGGTAATCCAAATCTAAAAGCAAAACAAGTTCCTGTACAATTCACAAGAGAAGAAGTACAAGAATATGTAAAATGCTCTAAAGATCCAATTTACTTTGCTAGAAAATATATAAAGATTATTAATGTTGACAAAGGATTAGTTCCATTCGACATGTATAATTTTCAAGAAGATATGGTTAGAGCATTTGACACCAATCGTTTTAGTATATGTAAATTACCTAGACAGTCGGGTAAATCAACTACAGTCACAGCTTATATACTTTGGTTAATATTATTTAATGATAGTTTAAACATTGCTATTCTAGCTAATAAAGGTTCTCTTGCAAGAGATTTATTAGGTAAAATACAATTTGCATATGAATATCTCCCGTCTTGGCTACAACAAGGTATAGTCACTTGGAACAAAGGTAATATAGAATTAGAGAATGATTCTAAAGTTGTTGCGGCCGCAACATCATCTTCTGCTATTCGTGGGGGTTCTTATAATCTTTTGTTTTTAGACGAGTTTGCTTTTGTTGCAAATAATTTAGCAGAAGAATTTTTTAATTCAGTTTATCCTACAATATCATCTGGTGAATCTACAAAAATTATAATAGTGTCTACACCAAATGGTATGAATCACTTCTACAAAATGTGGACTGATGCTGAAGAAAAAAACAGTCAGTATGTACCTATAGAAGTTCATTGGGATCAAATACCAGGAAGAGATGCAAAATGGAAAGAAGAAACAATTGCAAATACTTCTGAAGAGCAATTTCGACAAGAATTTGAGTGTGAGTTTCTTGGTTCTGCTGGCACACTCATACACCCTACTAAACTTAGAAATCTAGCTTATGTTAAACCATTTAAAATATGGCAAGAAGTTGAAATATATGAAGAACCCAAAGATAATCATATATACACAATGTCTGTTGATGTGTCAAGAGGTGTTGGTTTAGATTACTCTGCTTTTGTTGTAGTTGATATTACGGAAATGCCATACAAAATGGTAGCTAAATTTAGAAGTAAAGATATATCTCCTTTATTATATCCTACTATATTATATAATGTAGCAAAATATTATAATGAAGCGTATGTTCTTATAGAAATAAACGATATTGGGCAACAAGTAGCCGATATATTACATCAAGATTTAGAATATGAAAATATATTAGCAACTGCCGTAAAAGGTAGAGCTGGACAACAAATTAGTGGTGGATTTTCTGGTGGTTCTTCTATGGGAATCAGAACAACAAAACAAGTAAAAAGAATAGGTTGTTCTAATTTAAAAGACTTAGTTGAACAAGATAAGTTTATAATACAAGACTATGACACAATTGTTGAATTATCAAGTTTTATAAGTAGAAATGGAAGTTATGAAGCTGAAGAAGGTTCTCATGATGATTTAGTTATGTGTTGTGTTTTATTCTCTTGGTTAGCAAAACAAACATATTTTAGAGATATTACTAACACCGATATAAGACAGAGAATATATGATGAAAAGCTTAGAATGTTAGATGATCAAGCACTTCCATTTGCTATTATTGATGATGGCCGTCCAGAAGAAGGTGTTATCAATACTCAAGAAGAGTTGAACGAGTATATCAACACTCGTAACAAAGAGAATTGGTTTATATACAAATAGTCTTTTTTATAAATATTGAATAATTCAATAGTTTAAATCTTGTTATTCTTAGAAGGAGATAAACAATGGCATTTCAAGTATCACCTGGAGTAAACGTAAGCGAAGTCGATCTTACTACTGTTGTGCCTGCAGTATCAACAACAACAGGAGCTATTGCTGGACATTTTCGTTGGGGCCCTGCAGATGAGAGAATACTAATCGATTCCGAAGATAGATTAGCCTCTAATTTCTACAAACCTAACGCAAATACGGCAGATGACTTCTTTACTGCGGCAAACTTTTTATCGTATGGTAATTCACTATTTGTAGTTAGAGTTGTAGACACCACATCTGGTGCAAGCACACAAGCTATAAACTCAGTAACTGGATCACAAGCGGCTTATATCTCTAACGCAGATTATTATAATGAAACATATTCACACAACTCAAGTAGTGGTGATTGGGTAGCAAAATACCCTGGAATATTAGGAAACAGTTTAAAAGTATCAGTATGTCAAACTAAGGCCGCTTTTGAAAGCACTAGTACTCTACATACTGCAACATACACTATCGCTCAAAATTCAAAAACTCTTGTATTTAACCAAGACTCAATCACATTGACAACTGATTTCACAGTTGGAGATATAGTGTTATTGGGTACAAATAATGAAGAGAGAAAAATTACAGCAATATCTGGTAACAACATCACACTAGATAGTAATTACACAGGTGATACACTCACCAGAAGTAATAGTGCAATTACTAGAAGATGGGAGTATTTTAATAGTTTCAATCAAGCACCAACAACAACAGCTTATGCTAATAACGTAAACTCTACAGGAGATGCGATACACGTTGCAGTTGTTGATGAAGATGGAGAAATTACTGGCCAGAAAAATAGTATACTAGAAGTATATGAAAATGTATCTGTAGCTAGTGACGCAAAAGACGAACAAGGTGGAAATAACTTCTACAAAGATAAAATGAATCAACAATCAAACTGGGTTTGGTGGGGTGCCCATAATAGCAATCTAACAAACTCTGGTAAAAGAGCTATGGAAAGCAACGATGGTACGGCAAACTCTGGTACTCAATATGGAGGATCAGCAAAACCGATCACTAATAGCTTTACATTAGGTAAAGATGGTAATATTCCTGGAGCTTCAGCTTACAATGCTGGTATAGATAGATTTAAATCAACTGAAGATGTTGACATATCTCTACTATTAGGAAGTGGTGCAAACACAACTAGAGCTACACATATTATTAATAATATAGCGGAGCATAGAAAAGATTGTGTTGTTGTACTATCACCAGAAAGAGCAGACGTTGTAAATAATGACTCTTATGAAGGCAAGCAAAGACAAGACATTATAGCATTTAGAGATGGACTACCAAGCTCTTCATATGCAGTGATGGACTCTGGTTGGAAATATATGTTTGACAAATACAACGATGTATTCAGATATGTGCCTCTAAACGGAGATACTGCTGGACTTATGGTTCAATCTGACTTAACAAGAGATCCTTGGTATTCACCAGCTGGATATAATAGAGGTAATGTTAAGAATGCTGTAAAGTTAGCTTTCAATCCTAATAAAGCAGATAGAGATGAACTATACAAGAAAGGTATAAACCCAATAGTAACATTTCCTGGACAAGGTACTGTATTATTTGGTGATAAGACAATGTTAGCACAGCCAAGTGCTTTTGATAGAATAAATGTACGAAGACTGTTCATTGTACTAGAAAAAGCTATCGCAACTGCGGCCAAGTTTACATTGTTTGAGTTCAATGATGCATTTACACGATCACAGTTCAAGAACCTAGTAGAGCCTTTCTTACGAGATGTTCAAGGGCGAAGAGGTATTACAGATTTCGCAGTAGTATGTGATGGTACGAATAACACTGGTGAAGTAATTGATAGAAACGAGTTTGTTGGTGACATCTACGTCAAACCAGCACGTTCAATAAACTTCATTCAGCTAAATTTTGTAGCAGTACGTTCTGGTGTAGAATTTTCTGAAATAGTCGGTAAAGCAACATAAATAAAGGGACAGGAGAGAAAATATGGCTTTTAATGTAAACGAATTTTCTGGTGCCCTAAAAGGCGGTGGTGCGAGAAGTTCACTTTTTCAAGTGAATATAACTAATCCAGCTAATGGAATCGCAGACTCTATAGTTCCTTTCATGACTAAAGGCGCACAAGTGCCAGCGGCCACGTTAGGAACAATTGAAGTACCTTATTTTGGAAGACAAGTTAAGATTGCTGGAAACAGAACTTATGCAGAGTGGGCTCCCACTATTATAAATGATGAAGATATGAGTATAAGAAATGCAATGGAACAGTGGAATCATTCAATCAATAGCATTCAAGGTAACTTGAGAGCGACTGGTGGTTCTTCACCTTCATTGTATAAAGCTTCAGCACAAGTAACTCAGTTTTCTAAAACAGGAGAAATATTGAGAGTGTATGATTTCATTGGATTATATCCTTCAGAAGTAGGCACTATCGACTTAGCTTGGGACGCAGAAACAATACAAGAATATACAGTGACATTTCAATATGATTATTGGCAAATTTCGGGTGGTACTACAGGTAACGCAGGCGGAATTTAATTGATTTCGTGAGTCATAAATAATATAAGACACACGTAAAAGGATATAATATGGCAGAAGAAAGAAAAGGTTTTCTGCGAGAAGCAGTAGAACTATTCGGATTTCGTTTAGGTAGGCCCGAAACTAAAGAACCATTACCCTCATTTGTACCACCTTCATTAGACGATGGCGCTGTAGCTGTCAGTGAAGGTGGTGCTTTCGGTACTACTGTTGATTTAGACAATAATATTAAAAATGAAGCTCATTTAATTACAAAATATAGAGAAATGGCTCTGCAACCAGAAGCAGAAAAAGCCATTGATGACGTATGTAATGAAGCTATTATTGTTGATGATAACCAAATGCCAGTCGATGTTGATTTAGATGATACGAGACTTTCTCCTAATATAAAAAATATCATAAGAACAGAATTTGATTATATTTTAAGACTTCTTAAAATGAACACTAGGGGTTATGATGTATTTCGTAATTGGTACGTTGATGGTAAGATATATTATCATATAGTTATTGATTTAAAAAATCCAAACGAGGGTATAAAAGAATTAAGATATATCGATCCTAGAAAAATTAAAAAAGTAAAGAAGCCCATAAAAAGAGCAAATCAAACTTCTGCTAGTCTAGGTAAAGATGGACTTGAAAAGAAACATGAAGAATTTTTTCTTTATCAATCAAAAGGTTCTAATACATCAACTCAAGGTGTAATGATAGCACCAGATGCTATAGCATATTGTCACAGTGGTGTTTTAGATTATAAGAATTATAGTATACTAGGACATTTACATAAAGCAATCAAACCTCTTAATCAATTGAGAATGTTAGAAGATGCTACTGTTATTTACAGATTAGCTAGGGCACCTGAAAGAAGAATATTCTATATCGATGTTGGTAATTTACCAAAACAAAAAGCTGAACAGTATCTACGAGATATGATGGTGAAGCATAAGAATAAACTTGTATATGATGCTAATACTGGTGAGGTAAGAGATGATAGAAAGTTTCTTACAATGCTTGAAGATTACTGGTTACCTAGACGAGAAGGTGGCCGTGGGACAGAAATCACTACACTACCAGGTGGACAAAATCTTGGCGAGTTAGATGATGTCAATTACTTTAGACGTAAGTTATATGAAGCATTGAATGTACCGATTTCAAGATTAGAACAAGAAACTCAGTTTAATGTTGGTAGAGCATCAGAAATAACAAGAGATGAGATTAAGTTTTCTAAATTTATTACAAGACTAAGAGCAAAGTTTTCAGAATTATTTCTTACAATACTTGAAAAGCAAGTCATACTCAAAGGTGTTATGACAATGGCTGAGTGGCAAGAAATAAGAGAGTTTCTAAAATTTAATTATCAAGAAGATAATCATTTCTCTGAACTTAGAGATGCAGAAATATTAAGAGAAAGAATGACTCTTCTACAAGAAGTTGATCAATATGTAGGTAAATACTTTTCTGCCAATTGGATTAGAACTAATGTTCTAAAACAAACAGATGAAGAAAAAGATATGATTGATGATGAGATAGCTAAAGAAGAAGAAGATATGCCTGATGAAGGTGAAGAAGATTAAATTATAAATATGTGAAAGGAAAAAAGATGGCTGATTACACAACTAAAGACGCAGTATCATATGCATTATCAGGTAACTCTGGAGAGTTTAAAAAAGCTATTCATGATTTACTTGCTGATAAAATAAATGATGCAGTAGAACTAAAAAAGTTTGATGTTGCTACTACTTTTATGAGTACAGATACATTACCATCAGAAGTGGAGCCAGAAGTAGATGATCCAGCAGTAGCTCCAGCAGTCGAACCAGAGGAATCAGAAGATGAAACTACAGAAGTTTAGACATTACATAGATGAGGCTAATGCTCAAGATTACATAGCTCCTAAAGATGATGATAAAGAAGCTACCGATCTAAAACCTCGTTCTAAAGGTGAAGAAGATTTTAAAAATATGCATAAAGTCACAAAGAGTGATGCAGAGCCTAAGGGACAAGAACACGTATTTAACGGCGACAGAAAAGAAGTAAAAGAAGAAGTCGAAGACGAAAAAAAAAAATTAATTGAAGGTGTTTTAGACACATTACGTAAGATAGTAAAAGAGAAGCAGGCTCAACAAGTAAAATTTAAGAATGGTAAAAAAATGACTGTTGATATGCAAACTGCGAATATGATAGTAAATTCGATTGAAAAGAGAATAACAAAGCCTGAGTTAAAAAAGAAAGTCGAAATGATGCTAGATAAAGATTCAAATGGCTTTATGAAAGTATTAGACATCATGAATAAGAATTAAGGGTAATAAGATGGGTATATCAATAAAAGGAACATCAACACAGTTAACAAATACTACACAATTTAAAACTGCTACCGCTGTGCATTTGATGAATACACATACCGCGGCAAGAGAAGTTATTCTTAGAAACGATGCTGATAATGGAGCAGTGGGAACGATTAGAGTACCATCGAATGGAACAATGATAGTTAATTTAGTAATAGGACAAGGATTAAGATGTGCTTCAACTGGTGTATTTGGTACACATGTAGCATCTGGGAGTAATTAAATGAAACTCATATGCGAAGTAAATGAAGAAGTAAAATACTTAGAAGAAGAGAAAGATGGCAAAAAAGGTTTGTTCATCGAAGGTATCTTTATGCAAGGTGATATCAAAAACAGAAACGGAAGAGTCTACCCGAAAGAAGTATTAGCAAAAGAAGTAAAAAGGTATAACAAAGAATATATAGATAAGAAGAGAGCTTATGGAGAACTCGGACATCCACAAGGCCCAACCATCAATCTAGAAAGAGTATCACATATGATAACACAGTTACAACAAGATGGTTCTAATTTTGTGGGAAAAGCTAAAATTATGACTGAAACTCCATATGGACAAATAGTCCAGTCTTTAATTAAAGAAGGCGCTCAACTCGGTGTATCTAGTCGTGGTATGGGAAGTTTAAAACAAAAGAATGGCGCTAACGAAGTTCAAAATGACTTTTACTTAGCAACCGCGGCAGATATTGTTGCAGATCCGTCTGCACCAAACGCCTTTGTAAATGGCGTCATGGAAAGTAAAGAATGGGTTTGGGATAACGGAATCATTCGTGAAGCCGATGTCGCAGACATGCAGAAAGATATTAAGACTGCGTCCAAGTCTGAACTAGAAGATGTTAAATTAAAAGTTTTTGAAGATTTTCTTTCAAAATTGTAGATTTATAAATAGATTGTAATTAATAAAAGATCATTAAAGGAGCAAGTACATGTCCGATCAAGTTCAAGAAAATACACAAGAGGAAGATATCCTCGATGATGTGGTTGGTGATCAGGAAATTGAGGTAGTTGAGTCAGACGAAACAGATGGTGAGCAGTTAGACGAAAAGAAAGCCTCAATGGGTGATCCAAGCGAAATCCCAGAACCAACACCTGCAAAAGCACCAGTGCCAAAAACCAAAGTAGGTATGATTAAAGCTATGGTAGATATGGCCAATAGTAAGAAAAAAGCTGAAGTTTCAGCTATGTTCAAAGCTATGATGGATCCAGATGCCAAAAAAGATGATGAAGAGAAAATGGAAAAGGCAATGGTTAAATCTCAAAAGAAGCACATGGGTGCGAGATACAATCCAGAAAGCATAGATTTGTCCGCTGATGTTAAAGCACTATTCGGTGACGAAGATTTATCCGAAGAGTTCAAAGCAAAAGCTACAACTATTTTTGAAGCCGCTGTAGTATCAAGAATCAATGAAGCTCTAGAATCAACAGAGATTGATGTTGTTGCTGAAGTAGAGGCAGAAAAAGAATTAGTAAAAGAAGAAATGACTGCAAAGTTAGATGACTATCTTGACTACGTTGTAAACGAGTGGGTAAAAGATAACGAACTAGCAATTGAGCAAGGCATTCGTTCTGAAATTGTAGAAAACTTTATGGTAGGACTTAGAAATCTTTTCACAGAAAACTATATCGATATTCCAGAAGAGAAAGTAGATATTGTAGATGAGATGGCCGCAAAAGTAGAAGATACTGAAAAGGCTGTAAACGAAGAGATTGAAAAGAACATAGCACTACAAAAAGAGCTAAACAATTTAAAATCTGAAAAAGTTTTCAAAGAAGTGAGTGAAGGTTTAACTGAAACTCAAAAAGAGAAATTCAAGTCATTAGCAGAAAGCGTAGAGTATAATGACGAGTATGCTGAAAAACTTGATACTTTGAAGAATAACTACTTCCCACAAGAAGAAGTTGCTGAAAGTAATGATGTATCTGATGAAGAACCTTTAGATAATCTAGAGGAAGAAACAAAAGTGAACGGCTCTATGGCGGGATATATGTCCGCTATATCTCGAAGCATCAAAAAGTAAATTATTATAAATATTGATTAATAGGCTGAAATTAGTTTAAAAGGAGACTAAAATGTATCAATCTGATGAACTTCAAAAGAAGTGGCAGCCAGTTCTTGAGCATCAAGATTTACCAGAAATCAAAGATGCACATAAAAGAGCCGTAACTGCAACCCTTCTTGAGAACCAAGAAAAGTCCGCCAGAGAGCAACACGCTGGTACTGGTGGATACAATGCTCCTTCGCTCTTAGGCGAAGCGGCTCCAGCAAACGCAACAGGTTCAGACATTGCAAATTTCGATCCAGTGTTAATATCATTGGTAAGACGTTCAATGCCAAATCTAATTGCATATGACATTTGTGGTGTACAACCAATGTCAGGACCAACTGGTTTGATCTTTGCGATGAGATCAAAATTCACTACACAAGGTGGCGATGAAGCACTATTCAACGAAGCGCCAACTCACTTTTCTGCAAGCGCCCAAGCGAATACTGCATCACTATCAGTAGTAGACGGTGCCGCTGGTACTTCTCAAACTGGTACTGATCCAACTGCCGCTGGTGCAGGTACTGGCTACACAGTATCACAAGGTATGGGTACCGACAAAGCTGAAGCTTTAGGTGATGGTGCCGCAAATGCATTTCAAGAAATGGCTTTCTCAATCGAGAAAATCTCAGTGACTGCTGTTTCAAGAGCGTTGAAGGCTGAGTACACAATGGAATTAGCACAAGACTTGAAAGCAATTCATGGACTTGATGCTGAAACCGAATTGTCAAACATACTATCTGCTGAAATCTTAGCTGAAATCAACAGAGAAGTTGTGAGAACAATTAACTACACAGCGGCCGCTGGTTCACAAAACAACGTGACAACTGCTGGTACTTTTGACTTAGATACAGACTCAAACGGACGTTGGAGTGTAGAAAAGTTCAAAGGCTTAATGTTCAACATCGAAAGAGATGCTAACGACATTGCAAAAGCTACCAGACGAGGAAAAGGTAACATGATGATCTGTTCATCAGACGTTGCTTCTGCCTTACAAATGGCTGGTGTTCTTGACTATACACCTGCTCTTAACAACAATCTACAAGTAGATGACACAGGAAACACAGTTGCTGGTGTTCTTAACGGAAGAGTAAAAGTATACATCGATCCATACTTTGCACCATCAAATTCAGGTTCCGCCGCTGAAAACTACTACGTACTAGGCTATAAAGGTACAAGTGCATTCGATGCTGGACTTTTCTATTGCCCATACGTACCACTACAGATGGTAAGAGCAATTGGAGAGAATACTTTCCAACCAAAAATTGGCTTCAAAACTAGATATGGAATGGTAGCAAACCCATTCGCAACATCAAACGCAGATGGTGCAATTGCCTTCACTAAGAAGAATATCTACTACAGAAAGTCTAAAGTATTAAACTTAATGTAATTAGTACTTAAATTAAATCAAAGAGGGCGCTTCGGCGCCCTTTTTTTGTTCTTATAAATAGTGTTAAGGGAGTTATCCATGGCGCAACTACAAAGAACAATGCCTGAAAATTTGAGTTTTCTCTCACCTACAGGCTTTAAATTTTCAATACAAAAATTACCACATGTAAACTATTTTTGTACTTCAGCATCTATACCTGATATAACATTAGGACAAGTTGATCAAGAAAATATCTTTATTAAAATACCAGTTCCAGGTGACAAACTTGTATTCTCACCATTAGAACTTAGATTTTCAGTAGATGAAGATTTAAAGAATTTTAAAGAAATATATGATTGGTTAGAAGGCCTAGGATATCCTGATAATTTTCAACAAAGAGCAAATTTGCAAAGTGCATTGCAACAAAATAATGCTAATACTGGTACTGTTTATTCAGATGGTACATTGATAGTAACAACTGCACAATATCAACCTAATATTTCGATAAACTTCATAGATTTATATCCAGTGAGTTTAGGTGGCTTAGAATTTAATACACAAGGTACCGATGTCGAATATTTGCAAGGCTCCGTTTCATTCGCATATAGAAAGTATTCAATTGACATTTTGAAATAAATATGATATAGTGATAGTATGATTATACATAATGATAAGTATATACTTGATCTTCAAGGTTCTTCAGGCACTGTCTATGGTGACGGCAAGCTATTGTTCAAAGGTTTCAGTGGCACTGCAATCAAAGAATATATAAGATACGTTCCCGAACATCGATACAAATTTAGAGGTGTTAAAGAGCATCAACGTAAACTGGAGTTAGCTAAAGACTTAGAAAAAGCTAGACTCAAAGCAAGGGAAAATGCAAAATGAATTGGTTAGTAGTAGTGATATTTTCAGGAATAGTGGGAGGGTATCAAGATTTATATATTTTACAGAAACCTTCTTTTGTTTCAAGAGAAGAGTGTAGAACAAAATTAAGCACAGAAGAACTCAGAGTTGCACTCACAAAGCAACTTACAAAAGAGTATCCAGCTTATAAGCCTATTGAAAGAATAGTTTGTGCTACAGAGAAACAAATACAACAAGTATTAAATGATAGTTATGGTAAAAGAGATACATGAAAATAGAAGATATTATGGAGATGTGGACTAAAGATAGTTCCATCGATGAAACTGAATTAGCTACTGAAAGTTCTAACATACCTGTACTTCACAACAAGTATTTAAAAATATTTATGGCCGAACGTATAAAATTATTTTCAGCGAAAGCTGAACTAAAGAAAAAACGTAGAGTCATATTAGAATATTATCTTGGTGAACTAGATCAAGATGAACTCAAAGAACTTGGTAGGGATCAATTTTACAAAAAGTTATTAAAGAATGAAGTTGAATTATATGTAGATAGTGACGATGCTCTTACAGAACAAAGTTTACGAGTTTCAGTGCAAGAAGAAAAAGTCAACTATTTAGAAGCTGTTTTAAGACAAATAAATAATAGAGGATTTCAGATAAAGAATGCAATCGACTGGAATAGATTCATTACAGGATAGAGAAGAAGTAGTAACTAAACTGAAATTGAGAATAGCAAAATTTAAAAAAGATCATGCTGAATTATGGAACAAGAAGTACGACTATCCAGAAGTGAGAGTAGTAAAAGAGACTCAATCAGAGTCAGAAAATACAACTCCGTCTATATACAAGTTGATGCTGAAAAATCAACATGCAGAGAATTAAGTGAGTACTTTACATTTGATGTTCCTGGTGCTAAATTTATGCCAGCATATCGTAATAGATACTGGGACGGTAAAATACGTCTTTTCAATATTAATACAAAGCTTATCTATAGCGGACTTATACATCACATAAAATTATTTGCAGAACAACGTGATTATGATTTATACACAGAAGATAATCTAGATTCTGTATATGATATATCGATACCTCAGTTAGAATCTTTTACAAAAGATTATAAAATAAAACCTTATGATTATCAGATTGGCGCCATGGCTCACGCTTTACGAACAGAAAGGGCCTTGATTTTGTCTCCCACTGCAAGTGGTAAATCTTTAATTATATACATGTTATGTGATTATTTGAAAGGTAGAAAGCTTATCATTGTTCCTACTACTTCATTAGTGTTTCAGTTAGATAAAGATTTCGAATCTTATTATACTAACAATAGTTATTCTACACACTTAATCATGGCAGGGCAAGACAAAAATGCAGAAGCAGATATTTTTATTTCTACGTGGCAATCTATCTATAAGCAACCAAAGAAATGGTTTGATCAGTTTGATGTAGTGATAGGTGATGAAGCACATTTATTTAAAGCTAACTCATTAACTAAGATAATGACTAAGCTAGAAAATTGTGACTACAGATTTGGATTTACTGGTACTCTAGATGGAACACAGACACATAAGTTAGTACTAGAGGGTTTGTTTGGGCCTGTTATGAAAGTTATATCAACAAAAGAATTGATAGAAACTGATAGAATAGCTGATTTGAGAATAAAAGCACTAGTATTAAAGTATAGTGATGAAGTAAGAAAAATGATGAAAGAAGCTAAGTACGATGATGAGATAAAGTTCTTAGCACAGTGTACTGAAAGAAATAATTTTATAAAGAACTTGGCCATAGGTAGAACTGGTAATACTTTAGTTTTATTTCAAATGGTAGAAAAACATGGTAAAATATTATATAATTTAATAAATAGTAAAGCAGGTAAAAGAAAAATATTTTTTATATATGGAGGTATTGATGTCGAGGAAAGAGAACATGCTAGGGAAATTACTGAGAAAGAAAATGATGCAATCATCATTGCTAGTTATGGAACTTTCTCAACTGGTATCAATATACGAAACTTACATAATATTATTTTTGCTTCTCCTAGTAAGTCCCGTATAAGAAACTTACAATCAATAGGAAGAGGATTAAGAAAAGGTGATAAAAAGAATAAAGCAACTCTTTACGATATTGCTGACGATTTATCTTATAAATCTTGGAATAACTTCACTCTTAAACATTTTGCAGTACGGGTGAAAATGTATAATGAAGAAGAGTTCGATTATAAGATATACAACATAAGGTTAAAAAATGATAGCAATAATAAAACTGACAAGTCAAGAAACACTATTAGCACGGCAAATTTACCGATCTAATGATAAAATAACTTTAGTAGATCCACTAGAGATGAAATTTTATAGTGATCATTCGGGCCCGTTAATGCATTCTACATTTTGGATACCATTAACAGATGAACAAATTAATGTTGACATAGACATGACACATGTGATATTATCAATCAAAGCACCTAAAGATTTAGAAGAGTTTTATCATAAATCACTTAATAAAATTAAGAATGGTGATAGTGAAGAAGAAAAAAAAGAATTTGAAAAGAAAGTTAAAGATGCTATTAAACAATTTACAAAAAAGACTTCAAACACTGCCAGTAGTTGGACTTTACACTAATGGCTAAAAGAAAAAAACATAATTATGTAGATAATAAAAAGTTTTTAGAGGAGATGATAAATTACAGAAATTCTGTATTGCAAGCACATGATTTTGGTGTAGAACGTCCTAGAGTACCTTATTATATCGGCGATTGCATTATGAAGATAGCTACACATTTATCATACAAACCTAATTTTATAAACTACACATTTAGAGAAGAGATGGTTGCTGATGGTGTTGAAAACTGTTTGCAATACATTGATAATTTTAATCCTGACAAATCTAGAAATCCATTTGCTTATTTTACACAAATTATTTACTTTGCATTTCTTAGAAGAATACAGAAAGAAAAGAAATATTTGTATACAAAATATAAAGCATCTGAAAACGTAAATTTATTTGGAGAAACAGCAGAAAAATCTGAAAACGATAATTTACCTTATAATAATAATAAAATCAAATATAATGAGTGGAGTGAAGAATACATGAATGATTTTATAGAAAACTTTGAAGAAAATAAACGTAAAAAGAAAAGAAAAACTGTTGCACCTTTAGATAAATTTATGGCTGAACAATGAAAATAGCTATCATTAATGACACTCATTGGGGTGCTAGAAACGACTCACAACAGTTCTTAGATTACTTTAAAAAATTTGTAGATAATATATTTTTACCTTATATAGATGAAAATAAAATAGATACTGTCATACATCTAGGTGATATAGTAGATAGACGTAAGTATATAAATTATGTGACACTTAGACATCTAAAAGATAATCTAATACAACCATTATTGAAAAGACAAATAGATTTGCATGTTATCATTGGTAATCATGATGTGCCTTACAAGAATACAAATGATATCAATTCCATGGCAGAACTATTCGATAAGCATAGCGTAAAATATTATTCAGAACCAGAGTTGGTAACTTTTGATTACACAGATATATTATTTGTACCTTGGATAAACACATCGAACTATGCAAAATCTTTAGAAATGATAAACAGCACAAAAGCACAAATTTGTATGGGACATCTAGAGATTGCTGGTTGTACTCTTATGAGAGGTATCACTTCTGATCATGGTATAAACATAGATACTTTTAAACATTTCGATATAGTATTATCAGGCCACTTTCACACAAAATCTACAAGTAATAATGTACATTATCTTGGTACACAATACGAACTCACATGGAGTGACTATCAAGATCCTAAAGGCTTTCATGTATTTGATACGAAGACTAGAGAGATAGAGATGATACGAAATCCTTATCGTATGTTTCACAAAGTATTCTATGATGATATAAAGAATACATCAGATGAGATATTGCATAAAGATTACTCTATGTATGGTAACACTTATGTAAAAGTTATCACTCAAGAAAAAGAGAACCCATACACATTTGATTTGTTTATGGATAAACTTTATCAAGAAAATCCTATTGCAGTGCAGATTGTAGATGATCATCTAAATTTACATTTAGAAGGTGATGATGATTTGGTAAATCAAACACAAGATACTGTTACAATACTATCTAATTACATTGAGAATATGGAGACAAGTGTGCCAAAGAAAAGACTCGACAACTTAATGAGAACATTGTATAATGAAGCTTTATATATGGAAGTCTAATGATATATTTTGAGAATATTAGATGGAAAAATTTTCTATCGACAGGTAATCAGTGGACAGATATACCTCTGAATGAACATGCAAATACAATCATAGTGGGTGAGAATGGTGCCGGTAAGTCAACAATACTAGACGCATTGTGTTTTGTATTATTCAATAAACCTTTTCGTAAGATTAGTAAATCACAAATGTTGAACTCAATCAACATGGGTGGCTTAGAAGTTGAGGTAAAGTTTAGAATAGGTAAAATGAATTATACAATACGTAGAGGTATGAAACCAAACGTATTCGAAATATATCAAGATAGTACTTTACTTAATCAACCTGGATCGGCCAGAGATTACCAAAAGCAATTAGAAGAAACAATACTAAAGCTAAACTTTAAATCTTTTACACAAATAGTTGTTCTTGGTGCATCTACATTTATACCTTTCATGCAACTCTCAGTGTCACATAGACGAGAAGTGATAGAAGATTTATTAGATATTAGTATATTCTCTAACATGGGTAAATTACTCAAAGACAGAGTTGCAGAGAATAAAGAATCTATTCGTGATGCAGACTATCAGATAGATTTACTTAAAACTAAGATAGACACACAACAATCATATATACGTAAACTCAAAGAACAGAATGATGATACGATTGCTACATTTCAAAACTTGATAGATGGCGCCCAAGATGAAATCAATGACTTAACACAACTATCAAATGGTATTGTAGAGAAGATAGAGTTTTTATCAGAAGATGTTGCACCACTCAAAGTAAATGAAAGTAAGAAAGCAAAGCTTATTGATATTCACAATAGAATGAAAAGAAAGATAAAGAATGCAGAAAAGAGAATAGCTTTCTTCAATGATAATGCAGAGTGTCCTACTTGTTCTCAAGATATCAATGATGATATTCGTGACAGTAAAATATCAGAAACAAATGCTACTATATCAGAAGTTCAAGCTGGTGAAAGCGAATTACAAAAACAATTAGCTGAACTAGATGGTAAAATAAATGAAATGTTATCTGCACAAAAAACTTTGGTAGAGTTGCAAACAGAAATTGCAGAGAATAATTCTAGTATAAAATCTCTAAACAAATCTATACAAAAAAACCAGAAAGAGATTGAAAAAATAAAAGATACTGGTGTAGATAGTGCCGAAACGTATGAAAAGCTAAAACTATATGAAGATGATAAAAGACTTAATGAGGGCAGAAAAGAAGAGTTAGTCAATGATAGAGAACTCTATGGTGTTGCAGTAAACATGCTCAAAGATGATGGTATCAAAAAGAAAATTATCAAACAGTATGTACCAGTGATGAATAAGCTTATCAACAAATACTTGGCCGCTTTAGATTTTTTTGTATTATTTGAGTTAGACGAACAGTTCAACGAAGTTATCAAGAGTAGACATCGTGACGAGTTTTCATATGCATCATTCTCAGAAGGTGAAAAGATGAGAATAGATTTAGCATTATTATTTACATGGCGTTCTATAGCAAAACTGAAGAACTCTATCAATACAAATCTATTAATACTAGATGAGGTATTCGATGCATCGCTAGATAACAATGGTTGTGATGAATTTCTAAAGCTATTAAATCAGTTAGATAATCAGACAAACGTATTTGTGATATCTCACAAAGGCGATATACTTTCAGAAAAGTTCAAACATCAGATACGATTTGAGAAATACAAAAACTTTAGTAGAGTAGCATAATGGGAAAGCGAAGCGATTTTGAAAGAAGAGAAAGAGATTTTTATCCTACACCAGAAGAGGCCGTTCTACCATTATTACCACACATAGAAAATTATTTTCAGTTTATAGAACCTTGTGCTGGTGATGGTGCTTTAGTAATGCATTTGATGAAGCATAAAGATTGTTGGTGTATATTACAATCAGACATAGAACCCAAGTATGGTGTAAGAAAGTTAGATGCTTTCGATATACCTAATAACTTATATACACATGTAGATTATTGTATCACTAACCCTCCTTGGGATAGAAAGATACTACACCCACTAATAGAAAAACTAATTGAGATAGCCCCAACGTGGTTGCTATTTGACGCTGATTGGATACACACAAAGCAAAGTATTCAGTACCAGAAATATTTAAAGAAAGTTGTGAGTATAGGACGAGTAAAGTGGATACCAGGAACTAAGTCAGTGGGTAAAGATAATTGTTGCTGGTATTTGTTTGACAAAAACTATGACAAGGGAGTTATAGAATTTCATGGCAAAGTTTGATATTATGACAGTGTTGGGATTCAAAAGACACAAAGTAGAAACTAATCAGAAGATATTTGATGAAGTAGATGCGAGAGTAAATGTACATACATTATATAAGCATAGATGGGTTTGGTATCATATGATATTGTGTATACAAATGATCTTGACAAATATACTTCTGGTTGGTATACTGGTAACATTAGCAATTAAATTGTGAGGATATCTGATGACAGATAAAGTGAAAGAAACTACAGAATACGAAAGTTTGATGGGTGTTCAAGAAAAGCCAAATGCAGACTTGACTTCTTTTATGCCTGAACTTGATGAGGTTGTTGTTGAAGAACCTTGGAAAAAGCACTGGAAAGAAATGCCAGAATACAAGCAAGAAGATAATAAACCATACAAAACAATATATGTACACTTCAGAAATAAAGAAGATTTTGACGAGTTCTGTACAAAATATGCAAGTGTAGATAATACTATGAAACCCACAGAGAAAACAAAGTCTATGTGGTATCCTAAGTTAGAGATAACTAAAAACTCTCTACTAAGATGGATTGAAGATGACAAATCCTAGACACCCAGTTTATATTGTATCAAAGACTCGACATGAGTCTATGATAACTTCACGTAGTTTAAATCGTATGAAAGTACCACACTATATTGCGATTGAACCTCAAGACGTAGATAACTATACAAAAGCACTTGATAAGTTTGACTTAGAATATGCAACACTACTAGAATTACCATTCAGCAATCATGGTGATGGGCCCGGCCGAGCAAGAAATTGGTGTTGGGATCATTCTATGACTATTGGTGCAGAATACCATTGGGTGCTAGATGATAACATATCAGACTTTTACAGATTGCATAATCAAGTTCGAATACGTGTTGAGAGTGGTGTAATTTTTAGGGCCGCAGAAGATTTTGTAGAAAGATATGAGAATGTACCAATCTCTGGTTTTCAATATCGTTTCTTTATTGCACCTAATCAGAAATATCCACCATTCGTAGCAAACACAAGAATATACTCTACACTGCTTATCAGAAACGATTGTAAGCATAGGTGGCGTGGTAGATATAATGAAGATACTGATATCTGTCTTAGAGTATTAAAAGATGGTGATTGCACAGTTCAGTTCAATGCCTTTATGCAAGGCAAATCAGCAACACAAACTGTCAAGGGTGGTAATACTGAAGAGTTTTACCATGCAGAAAATACAGATAACGAACAGTTTAAAAAGACTGGTTATAATACTGATGGTACAATCAATAAATCTAAGATGTTGGCAGACTTGCACCCAGATGTAGCGAGAGTTGTATGGAAGTATGGTAGATGGCATCATTATGTCGATTACGGGCCTTTCAAGAAAAACAAACTTAGATTTAAACCTGGTGTAGAAGAAAGATTAACGAGTAAGCCAAATAATTATGGCATGAGATTAGTAACAAACTTTGGTGTTGACAAAGCATCTTAGTTTATGCTATTATAAAAGAATCATACCGAAATATAGTGATTCTATATTTGGGTATATAACATTAACAAATTAAATCGTATAAGACAAATAAATCTTATAGGATAGAAAGAAGACTAAAATGAATGAACTTCATAAGTTTATGTTAAATTCTAACATAATAGAATTTACAAATGATCACCTAGACATTAATAAAGATTTTTATAATATAGAAAGAAAACCTGAGTATTTCAGCTTTGATGATATGGGTTTATCTTATCAAGGAACTTATTTATTTTCTAATAAAAGAATACAAAATGCAATAATACATGATTCGAATAATCAATTATTTCGACAAACAAGAAATTCTAAAATACCAGGAATGAAGCATGATATAAAAGAAAGAGGAATTGATATAAGAGAAAAGCCTTTACAAATTGTTTGTACTAAAGGTGAAAATATGGAAGACGTAAGAGTCGAACATCTATTTAATGGTAATTCATTTAACGAAGCATTATATGGAGCGGCCCCGGATCTAGAAAATAGAATGTGTGCGGTTTACTTTAAAAATGCAAATTTCACTTTAGCAAATTTAATTCAAGTTGGAGCTTTTCTTAATACATTAGATTATCAATCTGAACCTCTGAATGATGCATCACTTGCAGTTATCTTAAAGAGAATGATGGAAGATGAAAGTTCTGTTTATGCACTAAAGCCAAATCCAACTAATAAAGAACTTTCGAAATGGAAAAAAGAAGTTGAAAAAGCAGTAGTGTTTATGATGGGTATAACTGAAGAACAAGTTCAGCAAAGCAAATATACAAAAATAATTGAAGATGTTTTAAATGAAAAGTCAGTATATATTCCATATATTTCAATAAGTAATGCAGAGCAAGTTGTTGAGCAATTAAGAAAGTTCGGCTATCATGATAATATAGTTAATGGTTATGATGGTGTTAAATGGGCATCTTATGGTTCAAACTGGAAGGGAATGTTAAGTTCAGACATGAAAGCCTATGATGAAGATCCCACATTTTATAATTCTGGTGGGGTATTAAAAAGAGTTATTCACTGTGGAAAACCTGATATGAAAAATCCATTATATGATTTTTGTAAAAAATTGGTTGTAGATTGGAAACAAGAATGGGATAAGTTTGAAGATTTTGTCAAGCCAGATAGAAAAGGTATGCATGTAGAAATAGTCGGTGTATTTCAGCAACTTGATATCTTAGAAGAAAAAACAGGTTTCAAAAAAGGCGATATTATGCCATTTGATGCATTGAAGCATTTTTGGAAAAATAATTATGAAGCTATTTGTAATGGTGATTATTCAAAAATACCAAATCATGGTGACAAGAAAAAAGTAAAATTATCTAAATTAGAAGAAAAATTTGCGGCATAGGGGTTGACATCACTCTCTGGTTATGCTACCTTATAAGAGTAATTAGAGAGAGTGATTCGCAAAATGACAGTAAATATTCAATCCAAAGAAGTTCTTGCAAGATTGCTTGCCACTGAAAACATTTCTGTTGAACATAGAAATGTCGGTACTGCAAGCTTTGATGTTAAGAATAGAAACTTAGTTCTTCCTTTGTGGGACGATATGCAGAACTTCACATACGATCATCTAGTTGGCCATGAAGTTGGCCATGCTTTATATACTGATGCTGATATGTGGGGTTCTGCAATTCAAAAGCACGGCAAGAACTTCAAAGGCTTTTACAATATTGTAGAAGACGCTAGAATAGAAAAGAAAATTCAAAGAGTATATCCTGGCTTAAAAACATCTTTTGTTAAATCATACAAGAAAATGTTAGCCGATGGTTTCTTTGGTAAAAGTGAAGATGAAATAAATAATTTCAAGCTAATTGACAGAATCAATGTTTACTTCAAGTGTGGTATGTCTACACCTGTTGATTTTGCCAAAGATGAAAAGAAGTGGTTAGATATCATTTCTAAAATAGAAACTCAAGAAGAGGCTGAGAAAGTCGCTCTTGAGTTATTTAATTTAGCAAAAGAAGAATTAGAGCAAGAGCAACAGGCTCAAAAAGAATTAGAAGAGGAGATGCAAGATGGATCCGATGACAACGATTTCGATTTTGACAATGGTGACATGGGTGATGACGATTATAGTGACGCTGAAGATGGAGACGATAGTTTTGAAGAGTCAGATGAAGAAGGCGAAACTGAAAGTGTCAGCCAGTCAGTAAGTGAGTCTGAAGATGACTCAGATAAAAAAGAAGAAACAATTGTTCAAGGTATCTCTGATGATATCTCTGCCGGTTCTAGCACTTCTTTAGATCCTAATGCACCTATCGCAATTACTGAAGAAGCTTTAGAAAACAATATTCAAAAAGAATATAGTCAAGAAAGTGATCAAAACATTGTCAACATGTACTTAAACTTAAATGCTAAGTATCATGAAGATATTGTTTGGGACTATAAAAAAGTTTTGAGTTGTGCAAGAAGTGATACCATTTCTGCCGGTACTAAAATGTACAAAGACTTTCAAAGAAATAATAAAAAGACAATCAACTATCTTGTCAAAGAATTTGAAATGAAGAAAAAAGCGTCCGAGTATAAAAGAGCAACAGTTTCTAAAACTGGTGTTATCGATACACTCAAGATGAATAATCACAAATTTTCTGATGACATATTCAAGAAAATGACAGTAGTGCCTGATGGTAAAAATCATGGCTTAGTAATGTTCATTGACTGGAGTGGTTCAATGGCTAGTCAATTAGCTAACACTGTTGATCAGTTAATTAACTTGGTTAGCTTTTGCCGACAAGTTCAGATACCATTTCAAGTTTATGCTTTTAGTGATAATGATAAAGGTACGCCAACTAATAGAGAGCGGCCAGATATTAGTCAGTTCAAAGTTGGTGAGACACTTCATGGTGATAACTACCACTTACTACAATTCTTTGATGATAAAATGACTAGAAGAGAATTTCAAGAAATGTGTGCATTGA
>VTLG01014768.1_pt1 | contig 27300 bp, 36 predicted proteins | sample 4694571 | NCBI WGS metagenome assembly VTLG01 (sample SAMN12604809, study PRJNA352737) | marine metagenome | biome: ENVO:00000447; feature: ENVO:00000209|ENVO:00000569|ENVO:01000036; material: ENVO:00002151; isolation source: viral sequences binned using virsorter ...
GTATGCAGCCACTGAAGAATGGCAGATTCAATGGCCCATGAGGAAGGTCCGTGCAAAGCCGGCGGAAATCAAGCCAGAGGTGATTGCCCATGAGGTCCGCGCAAAATCTCTGAAGCTCAAGCCAATGGAAGATGTGAAAGGAGTCCCGCTATGAGAAGTCTCGCGCCGACAACAATCGATGAGGCCAAGGACGCCGCAAAAATCATGGCGACCAGTTCCTTGGTGCCACAGTCTTACCAAGGCAAACCTGGTGACATTCTCGTCGCAATCCAGATGGGGTCAGAATTGAATCTGGCACCGATGCAGGCCCTTCAAAACATCAGCGTCATCAACGGCCGCCCGTCTGTCTGGGGGGATGCCTTGCTTGCGCTGTGCCGCGCCCATCCACAATGGGAAGGAATGGAAGAGACCGTTGATGGCGAGACGGCGACATGCACTGTAAAGCGCCGTACCCACAGCGGAGAAAATATCGAGACCATCAAAGGGACGTTCACAAAATCGGATGCAATCAGGGCAGGGCTGTGGAACAAGAAAGGGCCGTGGAGCAACTACCCGGATCGCATGCTCAAGCTGCGTGCGCGAGGCTATGCATTGCGTGACGCCTTTGCGGATGCGTTACGGGGAGTTATCTCACGGGAAGAAGCTGAAGACATGCCAGCGCCTGTTGACATCACGCCGCCCAATCCGCTGAAGCAGTTTTCACCACCCGTTCAGGAAACAATAGACCCTGATGGTGTCGTTATAGAGACAGAGAGCGTCACTGAGGTGCCTCAAGCACTTGAAGAGGGGTATGACACCACTGAGGATGCAGATGCCGCTGACGGCTCTGACAGCCCCCGCCTGTGGGGAATCGTGAATCCGAAGGATGGCGAGCCATTTGATTCAGGTGAGGGCGAGCAGGGGTTTGTGGATCGCATACTGCACTGGCTGGAGATGAAGGCCGCCGATGATAAGGAGCCGGACTTTGCGGCACGGCGGCATGCACTCAAGGAGTTGAAGGAAGCAAACATTGATAACCTGGATATGCTGTCTGATGATCTCAGGAAAAAATTTGATAGTGAATACAAACGGTTAATACGACGACTTAGTGCACAGGATAAGGAAAAGAACAATGGATAGCCTGACCCACCGGCAGAAGGAATGCTTTGATTTTGTCGCCGCCTACATTAAGCGGACTGGCGGTGTAGCACCCGCTATTCAGGAGATCGAGAGGGCGCTGCGAACCGGCCATTCCAACGCATGGCGTCTCGTCAATCAGTGTGTCGAGCGCGGATGGCTGACCAAGAAAACGGGATTGCAGCGAACTCTAGCTGTAAACGTAGACGCACGGCATGATCCCAGCGAGATCGCGGCGGTCCAAGTGAACGAAATTCTTGGCGATACCGGCAGTCCAACCTAGCGGCAGGGCTGCCTGCAACAGATCGCGGCGGTACATCGAATCTGGGATATGGACATCGACTGCGAGCGTGTCGCAATCATGGTGCGTATTGCCAATCATGTGCAGTGAGCGTGCATGTCCGCCGATGGAAGCGTTGTGCTTCTCGCATCGTGATCCGCTGTTAATTTTCATGGGCGCACCCAGCGCTTCGCGGACTGCCTCTAGGCTCTCTGCGAAGCCGGGGTGCAGACCCGCATTCCCGCAACACGGGCAAGCAAGTTCTTCGACTGTGAAGTGATCAGTGAGAAATGTCATTTAGTGGCCCTCATATTTTCACGAGCCACGCCCTTAAACTTTTCCGCTGTCCTCATTCCACCCAGTCCCAAAAGCGAAAGAGTCAGGGTCATTAGTCCTTCGGTGTTGATCGCCGGTAACACAACTTCGGGTGCCCAAATCGCTGTGGCCCAGCTTCCCAGTGGCAAAAATATCGTCTGCCAGCCAATGCCAAACACCGCGACCCATAGGAGAGCGGGTCTTGCACCACTGACAAATAAGCTGGGATGTTTTGCGGATTCGACATTGGCTTGTGCTTGGAGCTTGTCAATCGAAAGCATTTCGCTTTGAAGCTCTGCGGCCAGTTTTGTCTTTAGGTCTTTATCCTCAACAAACTTGTCCAAGACCTTGCCGGCTACGCCGACGACACTTTCAGCCAGACCGATCATCAGTGATCCCCGTTCTTTCCAATCTCTCTAAGCTGTTCTTGCAATTCCTCGCGCCTTTCGGACCGAGTCCTCCGGCGCTCTACCCGTGGCTCAAGACCCCAGATCGTGCGGGCCACAGAGTCATGCTCGAGCAATGACTGGTCCAGCAATCGCACACGGTCTACGAGCCTAACCAAGATCACCTTCGTCTCATCTATTTGATGTCGCGCATCGCGTAATTCCTCGTCAATCTCTGCCTCCATACCCTTCAGTTGAGCCGAGAAATCGTTGCTGAATTTTACGAGCAGCCACTTCAGAACGAACCACAGGGCGTATGCGGCTACGCCTGCCGTTAGGACTGGAATGCCAACAGTCTCCAGAAGTTTTGTGAACTGCGCGATAGACATGGATCATTTCAGAACGAGAGAAATTAAAAGCATGATGGTTGCACCAGCCGTGCCAATCAGGATGCGCTCGACACGTTGAAGCCGAGCGTTCTGCTGTCGCGTCTCACCCGCACAGTGGACCAGATGCTCACGCAGTTCGATGAGCAGCTCATCGACACGCTCATGCGCGCTTTCCACTGTGGTTCTTTCCATCAACTGTCTTCCCCTGACGGAGTTCTCCACGGCGTGTCGCCCTGAACATTTTCCCAGCCGAATCCCGAGAACACCACGCACGCTCGCGAGTCGATTGCCCGTCGCACGATCACTGTGAAGCCCCTTTCGGAACCTTCACGTTCGTCCGTAAAAACTTCTGCAACGTGCTGTCCGGTCTGAGAAATCCCGCGCCATTTCAGAAACTCGCCGGACTGATTGATCCTGTTTTTCAGGACGTCATACGTCGCACACACAGGACCCTGCGCCATCGCCTTTGACATTGAAAATGTCGCCAAAATCAAAATCGTGGCAAGGGCGAGGCGGGTCATCAGTCGTCGCCCGGTGGCTTTTCTGCCGCAGCGGCTTCCAAGGCTTCCAACTCAGCGATTCGTGCAGCGAGGTTTGCACCGCGATCCAATGCCGCGTGAAGCTGACCACGCAGTTCGTTGATCGCACCGTTAGCCGCAGCCACAGGAGACGCCTCAGACATCGGTGGCACCAGCGTAGACATCGAGAGTCTTCAGCAGCCCGTATGCGTGAGCAATCAAATCCGAATCGGCCTCGTCGTTTAGCGCGTAGGTGAACTTATGCCTGTCCATAGCCGGGCAGGCCAGAGCCTTCGCCGTCTCGTTTTTGTCTCGCTCGTCCTTGCTGACGAAGACATCGACATCGACCATCAAATGATAGCCATCGGAATCGACTTTCTTGAAAACCCGTGCGCTCTGCACGCGGACGTATGCGTTATTGTGCGTTGCCCCGCCATGCAGCGGCGCGTTAACGGTAAGTGCCATCATTCAACTCCTTGTTGGAAAGCGGGAAGAACCGGCAACGCCATTGCCTCGATCTCGGCGGCGAAGCGGTCGCGTTGTGATTTCGGAAGCGCGGCGTAGAACGCTTTCTGAATGGCGCGTGTTTGCCGGATCGCGTCAATCATCAGAGCGTTCAAGCCCTTCGTGCTGACGAAGTGGGCGCCGTCGTCATTCATTGTGATGATGCCGGCGTCGTGCAAGATTTGAGCGTGTTCGATGACGAATTTTCCGAAAGTCTTTTGCGCCCAAGCGCGATCTGTATGCGTGACGATGCGTTTCGCGGTCAGCAATTCCACGTCGTCGTAATCGTCAAATGCCCCCGCCCCATCGCTGCCATTATATTTGGTGTCTCCTTCCGCATCACAAATCCACTGAGTGTTGCCTGAAGCAACAATCTGAAAAGCATTTGCATTACTAGACAGCGCAGCGCCACCAGTTCCACTAGTTTTGCTTGCACGAACACTAACGACGGCTGTTGCGGAGGTGCTAGAAGCGGAATCGACCCCCTGACTGTATGCGTGCAGTTCAACCCCCGCACCAGTGTAGTCGCTTTCTGCCATTCCATAGATGGCCAGCCCACCCCTAATTCCACCATCATTTTTTTTAAGACTACCGTAAGTGTCTGTCTCTGCTACAGAAGTTAGACCATGTGCGATGTCTGTCGATTTCAGTGCGATGATTTCGTTATCGTTACTCCCTTGATTGATGTTGATTCCAATCGTGAGACTGCCATTTTGCAGATCATCTCCGAAATTCAACGCACCGCTGCTGTCAAGTCGCATACGGTCACTGCCATTTGATCGAATATTCAGCGCATTACCGCTGTGATCGTAATAAAATCCGCCGATGTCGTTATCGCCGCTGTCTCCGAAATAAATGCTGCCCAGCGCGCTGGTTCCTGTGAGGATGCTGAGACCAGCATTCCCGCTGCCCTCGATCACGAGTTCGTCTGCGTCACCGCTCACGCTTGCGGAGGAATCTGCACTCCGAATATGGACACCGGTGCCGAGATCGTGGCTTGTCGTGACACCAAGTTTCGTGGCTACATTCAATATGTCTCCATCGAACGTCAGATTTGCCTCGCCGTTCAGTCCTCCTGAACCGTCTGCTGTCGTGACACGGTTGTTCGCGTCATTGCTCAGAGACGCACCGCCAGACGCGGCAGTTTCCCAGGTCAAAACTCCAGCGTCTGTGCTCTGAAGAATTTTGTTTGACGCAGGAAACGCGGCGGGCAGGGTGTAGACGCTCGTTCCCGTAATTGAGTCAGGCGCCTTGAACCCAGCATAGTTGTTGCCGTTTGCAGCCAGTTCGAGGAACCGTAGCTCTGTGGTGTTCCCGCTGCTGGTGCCATGCGGTGACATGGTGACACCGCCAGCGGCCACGACCCGTGTAGTATCCAGGCCATCTTCGTCGTATTCGATGGTGAAGTCCTGATCGTTGCCGAGTTTGATTGCCTTGTCGTCGGCAATGAAAACATCGCCCCATTCGGCGCTGGTGCTGCCAATGTCGGCGCCCCCGACCGCATCAGGCAGCAGCGAGGTGTTAGCCGTGATGGTCGTGCCTACAATGGTTGAGGGTGATGCCGCGCCGATAGTCGCGCCGTCCACGCTTCCCGAATTGATGTCAACATTCGTCAAGGCTTGGCTATTCAGGTTTTGTGCAGCAGACCACGTCAAAGAGCCAGAGATCGTCGCGGCGCTGATGTCGCCGCCGTCAATGTCAAATGCACTGCCCTCGATCTCAACGCTGCCAGCTTCCAGCTTCTTGCCCAGCGTGATTTTTTCACCACTGTTGGTCGTCACAAATTTCAGGTAGCTGGTCGAGCCTTCCTTGATGTCGAGCGCGGCAGCCGTGTTATCGATGATGCTGACGTTGGTCGCCTGTGTGCTGGCGTCCAGATTGCCATCAAGATCGATGCCGGCGTTGGCCTCGATGGATTTGTCTGCGACGATCTTTTCGCCAGAGTTGGTCGTGACAAACGTCAAATAGGCGTTGCCTGCCTCTTTGATTTCAAGAGCAGCCGCGTTGTTATCGATGATAACAATATCCGTAGCCTGCGTGGCGACATCGAGGTTGCCATTCAGATCGATCCCGGCGCTCGACAGATTTGTGCCATCGAAGGTCAGGTTTGCGGAACCACCCAGCGCCGTGCCGCCCGAATTAAACTGAACGTGCGTATTGCTGCCGCCTAGAGCGGATGCGTTTTTGTCCACCAGTTCGAGCGCATTGCCGCCACTGGTGAATGCGACCAGCTTACTTGCGTTGTTGCTCGTCGTGTCGTAGGGCCAGAAGAGGGGGCCGTCGCCGCCAGAGGCAAAGTTCCTGTTTCCAAATGTCTGAATCTGGATTGATCTATCAATTTTTTCTTCAAGCTGCTGGATCAGAATTGTCTGCGCATCACCATCATCGTTAAGTGTGGATGCACGAATGTCGCCACCTGCTGTAAAATCAGTTGTCCGCGCAATTGCACGATCACCAATGATTGTCACAAGCTGTGCTTCGGTTGGCTCCTGACCAGACACAAATGTAATTGTGCCGGTTCCCGCAGCAGCAAGGCTCACGGTGTAGTGCGTGCTGATGGTCTTCAGCGTGCTGGCCGTGGTGGACCCTACATAGACGGCGAGGTCATCCTGGTTCAAAACCTTGAATGAGAAAGCGTATGGCCCAGCTTGACCGCTGGACCCCACTGTAAATTGGACACGTCTTGTTGCTGCACTTACCGTCATAACATCAAATCCTACATTTGATAGTGAAACATTTCCTCAAAAAAAATCCACATCACATTCCCATTCCCATACCGCCTCTTGCAGCCGCCGCTTTGGCTTCATCGATCTGCGCCTTGAGTTTCGGCTCTTCCAGATAAAGCAACTCCTTTGCGTTAGCATCGCGCTTGGTCACCACATCTTGGAAATACTGCTGTCTTTCATCATTGTCTTCTGCCGCCAGATAACTATCTGACTGCATCACGTCATATAAAATCTCTACAAGCTCAGGCTCGTCGCCAGAACCTCGATAGTGTTCAGCAAGAGAAGGGTCATTCGCATACCGGATCAGCTTTGAGTACTGATCATCTGAGAGTTTGACCCCGAAGTGGCTCTTCTTCGGCATGGATACCCCGAACCCGTGTTTCACAAATTCTGAATCAACGGCGTTGGCGGATGCGCTTGTGACATCGCTCACCCGGATCGGTGTGAAATTGGACATCCAGCCACCGGGCCTGACCACCTCTTCTCCCCAGCGATTCAGGCGCGGTTTCAGTCCGTGGGACAGGCCCGGAATACCAGCCATTGTCTCCTTCAAGACTTTATGCACCATTGCAACCGAGTCATGCGTGGTGGACTCCCACGGCAGAGTTGACCGCAACGTGGGGTCAGTCGCCCGTGCTGCCAAACGAGACAGCGATGCAGGCATCATTCCCAGAGACAACATTGATTGCGCGACAGTCATGCCACCCTTGAGTGGCTGTTCCATGACGGCGACCAACCTGTCACCCACACCCTTGACGCTGCGCTCGCCGTGCATCATGGCGTCAGTGAACTCACCGATATATTCAAGCATCGGCAGGCTTGTCATGTAGTTATAGAGGCCCGCCGTCATGGCCATAGTCATCTGTTCCAGCGTGTGGGAGTCAGGCTCATACGCGGCATACTGATTGTAGTCTGCGACCATGCCCAGCAATCCCGACAGCGGCTCAAAGCGGTTGAAGCTGATGCTTTTCCAGCTTCCGTTAGTCTGTCGGAAGTTAATGGAGTACTCCTGCATTCCCCGGCGCTGCCATGCCTGACGAACTCTGGGGTCTGTGGGCATCCCGCCTGTGAACACGACATCAGGACTCATCTCCATCATCATGCTCAGAGAGCCAAGCGTCATTGCACCAAGAGCCATGCGCCCGTTTGCCATATCTGAATCGGGGCCACCTTTCTTTATCGCCTTTCCGTAGTCCGATAAGCCCAGCCGCTCCAATGCCCCGCGACCGCCGCCTATCGATTTCCCGACGAGGATGTGATCCAACAAGGGCAGGGGTGTACGGTCTACCAATGCCTTCAAGATGTTCGTCGGCGTCTTGTAGAACGGAAGAAAGAATTTCATCAGAGGATGTGAGAAGGCGCGTTGACCGTGCGCAAGAAGGCCATCCAGCTCGCCCTGGAACGTACCGCGCAATGCCGCTTCCTCGACGCGCATCGATGTCTGGGGTGACGGCGCGTTGACCACTTCCTCAACCGCACGGATTGACGCCAGATCGCCATCCATCCCCTGTTCCTGCAACTCAAGGGCGCGGCGCACCATCAGGGCGTTGCGCGCACCGCTGCGCATCATGGCTTTGAAAAACTCATCTTCAAAAAGCAATAAGCGACCGGGCTGCCTGATGATCCATTTCCCTATGAAGTCCATGGCTTGCGCAGCAACGCCGCCATCCCCCATGCCGGGTATCAAACGTGAAACATTGGCGCCGGTTACAGCCTTGCCGTGGGAAAATTCCAGCTTTGAAATTTCATCCGTTGGCATTTCGCTCATGTACGCCTTCTTGGCAGCTCGATAACCTTCGCCTATTGCACGCATGTTGCCGAAAGCAAATGCCGCCGCTTCGCTGAAGCGAACACGCTCTTGTGCTGTCTTGCCTCTAAAGATTCGAGTACGGGCGGCACCAAAGCCGGATGCCACCATTCGCTCCGGCACACTCCAGATTCCGTTGATGAAGTTGGAGGTGACGTTGACCAAGTGCGTGACGGGGCTGGTTAGAATTGCGTTGATGAAAATTTCCTTGACGATATTGCCCGTCAGTTCTCCGCGACTTGCCACTTCCTGAAGGAAGGGATTCTGATCGCCAAGCCCCAGCCGCAGATAGGAGTCGTAGAAATCATCCATAGTCTGTGTGTCGGACCGCTCAAGCACGGTCATCAGGTCGCCAACGACCTTTTCATCAATGTCCGCGACATAACGCATTGCCACACCAGCGCGGCCCCACTCCGTCTTGATATCACCAAGATTTTGGTACAACAGCGCGCTTTGGGAAATCGCCTTCTTACTGATGCCGTTCCATTTTTCAGCATCTGCCTTGAGGGCGGCGTCTGACGGGTCTGCATCGGATAAGCGTTGCGCCTCTCGCGCTTTTGCAATGGAGTCTTTTGTTGCCTTCACCCAGTTCAGTTGCGCAAGGCGCATCGCCAGAATTTGTGATGCAAGATTCTTGAAGGGTATTTCTTCCTTGCCCTTCATCAGACGGAGCGTGGCGCGTTTCAGCCCTAAAGCGGAAGCGCCTTTTACCATGTCCTCGGTTGTTACCTTGTCGACTCTATCAAGGAAATGGCCGTAAACATCGCCTATCGCCGCCATAAAATCCCTGATGCCCTGTTCTTCGTCCGTCGCATCCGGTCCAAAAATGCGCTCCAGGTTGATATGCTCCTCGGACAGCATGACCGGCGCCTCGCCGGACTCCAGATCCCTTTTGTCTTTGGGCGTCAGGTGCGGCTTTCCTCTGCGGTCGATGGCATCGTCCATCATCTCGATGATCAGATCGCGCTCTTCGTCACTGGCCTCGCGCACATAGTAGGTGCCGCCTACCTGTTTGAAGCGTTCGCCGCCTGTGATGCTCCTGCCAGCAGCGACCTCATCGGGATTAACACCCAACGCTTTCATCGCATTCACTACTGATCTGTAGGTCATTATTCGGCCCCCTCCGCGACATCACCCGCAGCCGTTGAGGGTACGGCGAGACCAGCAATCGCACGGCCTTTTGCATTCTTCAGACCAGCGAGGCCGCGCATCAAAGCAGGGGTCATCACAAGGCCGGGGATTGCACCCGCTAAACGCGATTCAAAGTCCTGCGGCTCACCTGTCTCTGGATCATTAATCCATTCCTCGACCGCAACCGCGAATGCTTCGACATCCTCATCAGGAACCATCTTTAGCAACTCAACCAGCGCCGCGCCCTCGTCCTCTGAACTGGTCATGTAATCGCCGATGAAGCCGCCTATGGTTTCGGCGACAACCGGTGCGGTGCCACCCATCTTCGCTGCACGCACAGCGGGAATAATGCCTGGGAGGGCTTGCGCCACACCTTCCGCTATCATGCCGGGAATTGTTTCCGGCTCGCTGATCTCGATCCGCGTATCCAGACCGGTGTTGTCCTTGATGGCTTCAGTGATCCATGTCATCAGACCCTGCACGTCATTAACGACTTCGCCACTCCGCAGATGAAACCCGGCCGTTTCAGGGAAGGGGATCGCCTCATTAACCGCTGACGTAATGTTCTCGAGGCCGGTCACTGCACCACGCACTGCTCCCTTTGCAACGTCGAGACCCGGCCATTCTGTCGCTGCTTCGGTCAGTGCCTCGCCTGCTGTCGGACGCTCTTGCTCTTCAATTGAATTGAGGCGTGCCTGCCATGCGGTCGGAGACAAGTAGCGGACCTCGCCGCTGGGATCGCGGACAATGTAAGCAGGACCATCACCCGCAACAGCCCTGTCCTGATAAGCGCGGAGCATCATGGCCTCACCGTTATTCATAGGTACGGTCCTTGGCTAAAACCCCAGACTTCAACTCTTCATATGTGAATTGAAAATCGTCTTCAGTAGTCCAATGTCTGTATCGAATAATCCAATTTCTATATGCCTGCCGTGTATCTTCATTATTGATAGCGTGTTCACGCCACCACTTACCCTTTTGCTCAAGTGCAGCTTCTACTGCCCCCACCGGGTCAGGATCACCTTCGGCATTCCTAGCGTTAATTAAATCCCCAATAGTTTTTGATTGCCCACCAAAGCCAAGTTCTTTTCTGGCGACCCTCAGCTTGGCTTTAACCGATTTTTTTAATTCGTCTTGGGTAATAAGAGATTCTGCATATGCGACAACATTCGCATTGGTCAGTCGCTCCGTCTTGCCGTCGAACGTCACCTCTTCATTATTTCTAAGTTTTCTGCGAATGTCGTTGCGCATGGCCATAAACCGCATTCGCGCTATGCGGTCTGCTTCATCCTGATTCGCAGTCTGGGGCGGCGGAAGTCTTAATGCATCAGACAGTATGTCGAATGCCGCTTTGACTTCAGGAGATTGTGACCTTCCGGTTTCCACTTCTTGTAGATATTTACTTATGTCTGGGCCGGAAATAAGTTCCGCAGCAATCATATTCATTACATATTCACGGGTCAGCAGGCCCTGTGCTGAAAGAAGCTCCAAACGGGAAATGGTATCGGGGTCGCTTTGCTTTGAACTCATCAAGGAATTGGCAACTTTGGCGCCGTCCGTTCCAAGCTGTGTTCTCAGTTCATTAAGTATGCTGCCCCTTAATTCTGGATTATCTCGAGCTTCGAAAAATTGCTGCGACAAATTGTCTATTCTTTGTCTTTTTGCCTCAGTCACATCGTCTTCGTGCCGCTCTTCTTGCGCTTGTTGCGTTGTGGCGCGGGTCGATAGGGCTTTAATAGCCTCAATCCTTTCTGGTGAGGTTAGCGTCTCCCAGCGTTTACGCAGATCATCCGACCACGGCTCATCAATGCGGTAATCATGGAAATCCATAAGTAGGTTTCCGGCATCAAATCCCGCACCGGCAGTTATGAAGCCATCTACCTTTGCTTCCGAAACTCCTGTTTCCCAGTCTTTCAGGAATTGCACCGGATCGCCGCCGGCTCTGATAATCCGTTCCGCAGCCGCCTTTCTCATCTGATCGGACAATCCCGGCTGAAGATTGCCCTGACGAATCATTTCTTGAACGGTATTAAGGTATTCAAAACCGGCAGCTCTCGCGGTTGCCTCGTACTCCTGCTGGCGCTCCGACAGATATTTTGTGTTGAATGACTTGAATTGGGTTGATGCGGTGAGCGTCAGCTTTGGCCCCAGCACTCCTGCAAGCATAGGGCTATGCTGGCCCGCTGAAGCGACTGTATTCTGAACCAGCGAATCCATGTTCGTTCGCAGATCGGTCGGCGTCATCATCGTGCGACCCGTCACCGGATCAATTGCGCCCGTTACCATCTCTTTCAGCTTGATGGTCGCGGCAACCTCCAGCTTGGTCGATAGCTGTTCAAGAGCTGCCTTTCGGGCTGCCTGACCATAAATGGAAAACGTGTCACCAACGATGTCGCCCTCAATCTTTGGCGTCAGGTTTCCGTAAGCATCCTTGATGATCGAGACATCCGGCGCTTCCTGCACACCATATTCCGCACCCTCGATCTCAGCGGCCTTTCCAGCCATGCGCATTGTGCTGTTGATGAAACCCGTCATCCGCGCATCAAAGTCAGCGGCAGCCCGTGCCTGTGCCTGCATAATCCGTTGTGATGCCTGTAATTGTGCCGCAAGTGCGGTCTGTCCCTGGTCCGTTCTTGGCGTCAGGTCGCGGAAACGCGGCGTCACTTCAGGTGTGCGGAAGGTCGGTGACCGTAGCTGACGGCGAGGAGTCGGACGTGTAGCCATTACAGATACCCACCCCTCCGACTGCTATAGCTTGCGATCTGTCGCGAGAGCGGCCTGCCACCCGTGCGTGCGGTGGTTCCACTTCGGAATAAGCCGCTCTGTGCAGCATTCATCCCGAAGCTGCCCATCGTTCCCAACGCACTGGTGATTCCAGCCTGCTCAGTAATTGCGGCTTGAGCTTCACCACCTGAAATAATTGCCGACGTGGTCATGGGGAGCGTCGATCTGATGAAGCTCTGCTCATTTCTGAGCTGATCAACGCTGGCCTCGCCAAATGTAATTTCTGAACGCATGCGTTCAGCCTCGACACCACCCGATATCCGGGCAAACTCCGTGGCGTCACGGCCTGAGAAAACATCTCCCAGACCGATGTCCAGGGCCTCGATTGTCGGGCCAAGGCCAAGATCAGTCATGCCTGCCGCAGCAGACGCATTCGCCGCAGCAATCGTAGCCAGTAAATCCCTCATGGCAGATGTTGTTTCCAACTTAGCTGCCGCCACCTGACTGCGAGTCTCAAGTTCCTTGAGTGGCACTTGCAGCTCCATCAAGCCCAGTTCCAGCGAAGTCATCTTTTCCTGAAACTCAAGCCGGTTTAATTCCTGCTCAGCCTGCCGTCGCTGAATTTCCGCCTGCAACATAGCCTGCTGCCGCTGTGCAGCAGCAGCGGACTTTGCCTGTTGCATCTGCATTAGAGACTGCCCTGCGGACATCACGCCGCTGACAATCATCATTTCCATGCCGCTCATTTGTGGTCCGCCCCCACGGAAACGCGGTATTCACAACCCAACAGGTTAAAATACAGCGGGTTGGACTGGCTGAATGTCAGTTGCGCCTCACGGCTGTAGCCCAGCATCGTGCCGGTCGCCTTGGTGCCGGTGAATGTTCCAACCGACTCATCGAAGTCACTGCTGTCAAATGTACGGAACGCGAGATCCTTGCCGTTCACGGAAATGTTCTGCGTCAAATCCAGAATGACATGCGCCTCGACAATCCTTTTGCGCGTGCCTTGAATGTTGCCGGACTTCATATTTGTCTCCACCGGCATCGTTTTAACTTCCGGTGTGAAATCCAGGCCGAACTCGATGTAACTGCTCGCAGGGCGCTCCGCTGTGGCAAGCCCAGCGCTCGTTACAGTTTTGTCTGTCAGCACAATGTCGTCAGCAATTGCCTTGACGACTGTTGACGGCAGATGCGTCAGGTTTCTGGTCTCTGCGACAGTGGTAAATGTTACCGCCGCATTGTCCGATGGGCTGGACGCCAGCGATGTTGTCAACGTCAGCGTCGATTTGAATGTCGTGCCAGAGCCATCATCAGCAACCGCTGTGGCTGAACTGATGGTGTAAGTGCCGGTTACGCCTGCAATCGTAAATGTCTCATCTGCCTGTGGCTGCGCGGTCAGCGCATCGATCTCCAGACTGGTTCCGGTCTGGCTGGCGCCACGCACCAACGGCGAGCCATAGTTTGCAGGCGTGACCTGTAATGCGGCATCCGTTGTGAAATCGGCATCGAACTTCTCGACGTGGTAAACCGTCGCGGAATTGATCGTGCGCTGGGTAACGACATAGATGTCACTGACATCGACAGCAACATTCTTGAATGTCCCGGCATTGGCCGTTGTCCCTGTGGTGAATAACGAAGGCGCAATGACCTTCTGGCTCCGCAGAAAACTGTATGCAGCCATTGAACCATCGCCGGAATTGACGACCAGCAGCAGATCACCTTCATCGGTTGACGTGGCCTTGCGCAACGCAATGTCGCTTGGCGTATTCAACAGATGCGACGACAGCAGACTCAGATTGTTACTCACATAGTTCGCTGTGACATCGTTGAACTGGTACTCGTACAGTGCCTTGCCGTTTCGATGGATGAATAGCGTTCCTGATTCAGAACCCTGTGGGCGCAACCCAACCTTTGCGCCGTGATTGGCCCCGCGCTTAACCGCGACATTTGTCGGGGTAATCGGGGAAAGATCGACTTGCGGAATCGAGAACTCAGCGCCAATCGTGAAGATTTGCAGATCACGACCACTATGAATGCCTACAATTGCGTTCAGGGTATCCGTTGCAATTGTTGCCTCGATGCTTTCGTCGTCCTGCCCCTGACCCGGATTGAAGTTGAAATAATCATCCACGCGGCTGGCATAGAGTGTCGTGGGCCGGTCGCGTGTGCCACCGAACCACAGGCGCCCCTGGTGGAAGGTGGCGGACCGGGGGTAGCCACGGGTTGAGGACCACGCATCCTCATAGCCTGCTTCCAGAGTCCAGCTTCCACTCGCAATTGCATCGGTGGAAAAAAACGGTAATTCTGTGACAGCTTTAACGACTGTCGCGCTCGTATATTCGATGATACGCGCCCGACCGAAGCCGTTGTTTGCAGTCACATAGTCGTTGACGTTTCCACTTGCAAAGGCGCTGCCACTGGCTGTCAAGGTAATATTGCCTGCCGTCGCGCTTGGCGTCAGCGTAACCGATGGCGTGCTGGTCGATAACGTAAAGGCATGCTGCGGCACGAAATCGAATGTGATGGTTGAGATTGTCCACGCCGCGTGATTTGCACCACGCACCAGCTTTCGTGGTGCCATTGATTCCTGACAGAGGATGAGGGTGTCCGCCGATTGCGTAAACGTCATGTCTGCCAGCGTGGCACTGGCAATGCCCGTTGACAGAAAGTCATCGCTGCCGCCGTTAATGCCTGTCACCAATGCGCCGTTGCGATAAACGAATAATTTACTGTTTGCAAACAACAGCATATAGCTGTCTGTTACACTGAACTCGAAAGGGATCAGCCGGCAGCCGTCACCGGGATTGTCGCCGCTGGGGATCGTGTGGATGTACTTGAGACCAGGACGACGAGCAACGCCGCCCTGTGGCTCAATCAGGACATTACGCGCCTTTTCAACAGCGCTGTAATACTGGTCGAGGTCGATTCGTGAGCGGAGTTTTGGATCAATCTCACCAATCGTGAAATCTGTCTGAATTGTGACGACACGGCTCATCGGACATCAGTCAGGGGAAAGGTCAGAAATTCTTTTGGCAGATTTCCGCGCCCATCAATGTTCATGGCCTGCCGGAAATAACCGCCGCGACCGTTTTCGCTTAATGGACCCAGCGCCAGTGTGCGCCAATAATCAGCCTTAGTGATCTGATCGGTGACGACCTCTGCAAGATGGGACGCCATCATGTACTTGAGCAATGTTACGAAATACGAAGGCATGCTCGCCTCGCTGACAGAAGCAAGGTAGTCCACATAAATAGTGGTTTCTTCAGTCAGCAACTGGTCGGAGTAGATTTCCCAGCCAACCTGTAACGGCTTTGCACCAGCGCTTGATGTGTTGAAAACGGCGAGGGGTGTGCCGGTCAGGACATCAGCCGGCATCTGGTAAGCATATGTCCATTCATTCGTCGGGCTGGACGATAGCTGCTGAAGCTGGACTTTGGTGCGCGCCCATGACCAAGGGTACATCGACAAAGTCATATCGCGCACGTCGGGGTAAAGTTTTTCGCACACACCTGAAATGGTAGTGCCATCAGCAAATGAGGAAATTTCCTGCTCGCCAAGCAACAGCAGCGCGTGAGAGCAAATCGTTACGTCAGTGTCACCTTGGGCCATCGGCACCACAACATGAAAAGAGTGACGGCGGGGCATGGCACCCCGCCGCCAGACTTAGCGACTCAGTCGGAGTCGGTTACGGCGATGGTTACACCATCACCAACGTCCACAACGCCTGATGCGTTGGACACGACAACGTGCCACGAAGCTGTGGCAGTACCACCGGTCGAGGCCCATGAGTAGACGATGTCACCTACCTTGACCTGATCCGATACGTCATTGAAGTACCCGGCCGCATCAATATCGGTCTTTGCGTCCGTGCTGGTGTAGCTCCACATCATTGGTGCGGAGCCACGCTTTGCCTGACCACCGATGGGCTGCCATCCTGCTCTATCAAAAGCCATGTCAACCTCCTACGATGCAGCGCCGGTGTCTCGGCATGTGATTTCAACAATGCCTTCAGCATCAATGGCTACGCCTGATGCTGAAAACACTGCATTAACCAGCCAAGAAATCTTTTCCGGCACATAGTCAATGGACACCTTGCTCGAAATACCCTCGGCAAGACCAACAGCCGATTTGTGCCACGCGAGGCACGTCCGGTCGCTGGACCCGTCGATGGCCAAGCCGTTTTCGTCCATGTCACCAATCGTGATGATCTTGAAGCCGAGGAACGAATCGAGCGCTCCGTCAGCTAAGGCACGAGTCGTGACATAGTCTGTCGATGTGGCTTGGGTTTCGGACAAGAGGCTACCAAGGTTATTGCCGTGGATGAGCATAAAGCGGTCGCTCGACGGCACATTCTTGGCATCCAACTTTTTCTTCGCTTCACGAATCTTAGCAACGTTCAGATTCGTATTACTGCCACCAATCGAATTGGCAACAGTTAGTGATGTACCGGCACCGTCAACGGCGTCGATAATCATTTGGTCAAGTCGTCGTCCAATGGCTTTTGCACATACTTGAACGAGTTCCTGACGTTCTGAGAAGTTCACCTTTGCTTGATCAAAGATCGAGCTGTATTCGGCTGCGGAATAGTTGGTCAATGTCGCCGTAACCTGGCTGAAGGCCGTGTTAAGCGGCACGACATCGGTCATGGGAGTCACTTGAGTAGCAACGCCCTTGCCAACTTTTGGAAATTTCGCTGTGCTTCCGACCACACCGGTCTTCAAGCGCACCGTGTCTCGCAGCTTTGACTCAGCTTGATAAGCGTGATGAACCTCACTTGCGAACATCGTGATGAACGCGGGTGAGACATTAGCAGTCATTGCGCTTCCCCTAATTGCAGGGTTTCAACTAAGCGCCGTTGGTTGGGGTCTGGAACAGACCGGCCGCCGACTTGCGCCACGGTGGCGCCTTGCCGTCGCTGTGCGACTTTGACCGGCCCAAGGGGTTAAGGGTCGCCTATACGCTAAACCGGATTATGTCAAATCGTCAATAGAAACGTTTGATATATGTACAAGAGTGTGCCACTATATCTAATCGTTAGTCCTCCCTAAACCTCAGTACCCTTCTCTCCTTCAAACACTGAGGAATTTCGGGGCCGCCAATTTTGATCTCCCAATCAATTTTGCGGCCCCCTTTTTTTACGCATCAGGTCCGAACAGGGGCGCGCTGATCGAGTTGCTGCCGTCAGCAGTGGCATTCCCATATAATTTCTGAAACAGAGCCTCGACCTTGCGACGATAGGCTGGATCGCTCTGGAAGCGCGGATCGCCAACCATTTCGTTCAACTCTTCCTTAGACGGCATGTCCTCTGACGATGCCTGCAATGGCGCCACACTGTCGCCATAATAGCGCCTCAGTTTTTGAAACACCCGGATTCCAGAGGCCGTGCCAGCCATCAGGCGCGCTTCTTCGTATTCGTCCTGCGATAACAGACCCTTATCAATCAACCCACCCAACCAGGTTGCTGTTGATGCAATCAGCGCATCGGCCTCTGGTCCAAGGGCGCGTTTTTCTTCCTCGATAGAACGGGCCTGTTCCGTGGCCTGCGTCATTCCCGACTCAACGAACCCCGCCGCCAGTTGCTCGAACGCATACTGGCTGATGCCAAATTCCTTGGCCCAGTTCTGATACAGATCAACAATCGGATCGTCCGCAGGCACACCCGCTTCTGTCAGCAGTGACAGATCGTATTCTTCGGGAACCTTGTGGCGGCCCTGCCGGAACTGCTTTCTCAGATTGTTGTAGGATGTGGCCAGCTTCTCTAGATCAGGTCCGTTCTCATCATCCCAAAACTGTTCTTGAAGATAATCGGGACGCTTGAACTCGTCTTCAGGGCTTTCTTCTTCGGGAACGATTCCATCGTCACCCGCAAGGTGAGGCATATCAACGCCTGTTTCTTCTGGCGTTTCTGCTGTCGGCGGTGTCTCAGGCAGCAGGCTTTCCGGTGCCTGTGGTTCTTCCTCGACGGCCTCGACTTCAGCGACATTACTCATTTCTGTTTCCCTTTTTGGACTCGCATCTGGATTTCACGGACAATGCTGTTCTGGCCTTCGCGTGCATATCCGTATGACGGATCGGCACCGGGAACCCAGCAGGGCTGATCCAGCGTCAGGCGCAGCAGATGCTTCAGCACCTTGCGACCAGCTTCACTTGAAAAACATTTTGCGTAGATTTTATCGAGATCATCCTGCTGCTCCATAATCTGGGCAATCAGATGATCCTCTGCCCCGTCCGGGTCCAGACCGTCCCAACCTTCACGATTTACTGAGCGAATCTGACTCGCTGCATTCACTTCTCGATCATCTTTCTTATCCGTGCTTCTATCACTGGCAGCAGACGGATCGCACTGAATCCAATCACAAATGAAAGCGCTGGCCCCCAGGTCACATCCAGTTCGTAGTGCATCATGACCGGTGGCAAAAATAACTCGGCGGCAATCCAGCCGACCGCAATAGCGACTGCCAAATCAACCCATTTAATCTCACGATTGACCGCCCAGTTGCAGGCTCCGCCTAGAGTTGCGGAGCCAACGCAACAGGCTTTAACGCCAATCGTCATGATCAAAGCCTCTATCATGCGGCAGTTGCGGCCTCTTCAGGCGCGGCCTGCTGTGCCTGCATCTGTTGCATTTGCATCATCTGCATCATCTGCATCTGCTGCCGCTCTTCCGGTGTCGTGCGCAGATTGGCGGGGATGTTCATCCGTTCCGCGATGTATTCGATAATCGCATCAGACTTGATTGACATCTGACCCTGTTCACCAAATAGCTGTGTCACTTGCAAAAACGATGTGACCTGGTTGACCTCTTCAAGGGACTGAGCCTGTGCCAGCGGAGATACCGCCTCGATCTTCACTTCAAGCCCGTTGACCCGTAGCGGCAGCGTAATGATTCCGCTTTCATCCAGCACATCGAGAATGCGGCGAACCAAAGGCACCATCGTTTCAGTCACGAGGCGACCAAAGGCGCTGCCTAAATTCTGCGCCAGCTCTCTGGTGCGTTCTGCGATTTCCGTTGCGGACCGGGCTGACATATCATCGCGTGGCAATGTGTCATCCAACATCATCTTCTTGATGGAAATCTGAAGGTCTTGCAGGATCAGTTGTGAAAGCTGCACATCCGACGATCTGGGCAGGGGCGCAAGGCTTGGACCCTGCGGCCCACCGTTTCGCGCAACTGGAATAATTGCGCCGGGGGCAATGTTGATATTCTCTGGATTAAGGACGCCGTCATCTGCGGCAGTAAACATTGGCGCAATGGAAAGCGATGCGCCCTTGAGCAGCAGTTCCTTGGTCTTGTTGATCGTCTTGATGTCAGGCAATGCCCAGAGACAGGGGCCGCGACCATAAACTTCACCGGCCGTCTTGGAATAACGCGCCACGATCCACGGCGAGGTGCGCATGTAGCGCATCAGAAGTTTGTGCTTGGTCGCGGGATGGATCACGCAGAATGAATAATCCCCACGGTCCTCATCGAACAATGTGACTTCCAGCAGCTCAACGTCATCTTCCGGCGCTGAAAGTTTTGCCTCTTCCAGTTCCTTGTTTATGTCGGCATCGGGATAATGGCGCTGGATATTTTCAGGCCGCATACGCAGACGGCGGTAGACGTTTTCGACGGTGCCGTGGGGGCCTTCCTCAATAGCAACCAGATACTGCGGAACCGGTGTGAAGCGAAGCGGCTCAAGGTCAGATCCACGTTCAACCAGCATGACAGCCGTGCCGACAGCAAGATCCAGCAGGAACTCACCCAGAGCCAGATCGAAATTACTTTGCTGAATCATCGCGAACATGCGCGTGCGATAGATTTCCAGCCCTTGTTGAATGGCACCACGCTGTTCGTCAGGGACGGCATTTCCCGGCACAAGCCGGCACCAGTCACGATACGGCGGAAACAGAGATGATTGCAGACGGTTCGCGAAGCGCTGCGTCGAGTTTATCGCCGTCGAATCAAAGATCTTGTTCATCTTTGATTGACCCGGCGTTCCGCTGTCATAGTTGTTGTAGAGATTGCGCTGCGGCAGGCAGTACTCATACGCCTCTTCGTAGATCGAGCGCCAATGCTCCTTGCGCGTTTCGGCCTTCTGCCAGCGCTTGAGGAGTTCTTCTACGGAAGGCGTTGCCATCTTACGCTTTCGCGTACTTGCGTTTCATGGCCGTGCGCTTCGCGGACTTATATTCGCCACCACTTTCCTTAGCGAAACGGTGCGCGGCAGCAGTTCCGGCCTTGGTGTAAGGAAAGTGATGCGTTTTCCCGTCAGCCGTCTTGACCTTCGGCATCTTCCTGCTCCTTTTGGGCTAACTGTTCCTGCCTGATCTGATCGGGTGTTTTCTCACGATGGCGCGGGTTACGGCGCCATACCTTCGTCGGCGTTTCTTCAGGCATAAGTCAACGTCCCGCCACGACGTGGCTTGCGACTGACCCGCTTCGACGGTCCAAGACTGCCGCTGTCGCCGGCATCCATAATGCCGGTTTCGGGGCTGGTACGATCCTGACTGACCAGCAGACGCCGACCACGGCGGCGTGCGGCAAGAGAGGCTGACAGGCGGCGCTGTTCGCGTTCACGCTCTGCCTTGGCACGCTCTTCCTGCTGCTCGACTGTCCGTTCCAGTTCCTTTGTCTGCTGCTCCAGGCGCGCTTCCTGTTCCGCGACCCGCGCCTCAATTGCGGAAGTGTCCGGTTTCGGAAGGGGTGGCGGCATGACAACCGGCGGCGGGGAAGGGGATTTGAATAAACTCATACAGGGAATGCTCCCAGTGTTTCCTGATCAGTCGCTGCCGTCAGCAGTGGTCGCCTTGGCCTTCGACTGACAGGGCTGGTTCGCCGGTCGAGTGCTCTTTGTTGTGTTACCAAGGCAGAAGTCTGACCAAATTGTGGCGTATCGGTCGGAGTGACGACAGTTGACGGCTGGACAGATGCTGGCGCTGGCGCTGGCGTTGCGGCCGGTTGAGGTGCTGCTGCGGCCGGTGCAGCCTGTGGTGCAGTAGCGGCCGGTTCCGGGCCGGGCGCCGCCGCTGGCATTGGCTCGATGTCCACGAGCTGCTGGCGAATGATGAAATCCGAGCCGGCGGGGTCTTCCTCGAACAGTTCTTTCTGCTGGCGATTATCGGTTCCCATCTGACGCCACTCTTCGTCAGTCTGCATCCGGTATGTCTTGGTCCCGAAAATTTTAACGGGCTTCCATCGCTTGCCGGCAGGCTCCGCACCCGGACGGCGCCACACTACGCCGGGAAACTCAGGGTCCGTGTAAGTGCCGTAAGCGTGGGCCGCTTTCACTCCACTCACGGATAGTTCCTTGCCATCATAAAAAAGTCCGTCTGATCCGGCGCGTATTTGTGCAATACACCTTCGCTTGAAAAATAAAGCGTTTTTGCAAACCTGTATGCGTGAACGTTTGGCGCATGAACAGTGAACTGAATGCGATGGAGATGAGAACGAGGCCCAATCCAGTCCATAAACTGTCGGGCGCCACGCAGAAAGATTCGGCCATAATCCGGTAGCTGTATATCGCCAATCATCCATCCTTCAGCCACGCCATCCCACATCGGGAAGAAGCCAAAAACGGCAAGAACGTTGTCTTCAAATGTGAGTGTCCAGCCCGGACCCTGAAACTGCTTGGTGAAACTCCTGAAGTTCTGAATCGCGCCATAAGTCCGCTCGTCCATGTCCCGAAAGCGGATGTAATCAATATGGTCCGGTTGCAGATCGATGAGTGTGAAACCCGGCGGCACCCAGCTTTCGTAAAGCGTTGCCCAGATTTCGGCAGCGTCAGGCCACGGCTTCAAATCTGTCAACCTGATTGCCCCATTGATCCCAACCCGGCCAGCGCTGGCGAGCAAATAGTTCCATATAGGGACCATCTACCAGCCCCTCGATGTCGGCGTAGATTTGATCAGGCTTTCGGGAATGCTCACGGCGGGGCGCGTGCAGCACCTGGCTGATGGCGCGGCCAATGCGCTTTGGTTTCCCGCGTGTCGCCAGCAGGCACACTTCGGCCTGCTTACGGGTCCAGTATCCAAGCCCGATGCTCGGCTTCACCCAGATAAATCCGATGGTCTTGTACTGGAACTGCCACGCCTGAATGAGATCGAGCGCGTCCTGTAAATGCGAATCAATGACCCACATGAAGAGGGCGCAGTCTGGCGCGGCCATACTCACGATCGGCATATCAGCAAGTTCTTCAAAACTCATCGTGTCGTATGTCGGGGATCGGCCCTTGCCATTCGCAGACCATGTGCGGAAGTGCCACGGCGGGTCCGCAAGAATGGCGCCGTACTCAGGCGAAGACATTGAAGTCAGATTTGGCGACGAGCCTGCCGGGACGATGCACCGTGTGGCGCGTCATCCGCCGATGCTCGCCACCGCCCAGCAGCAAGTAGCCGTAAGCATCCCCGATATGGGAATGATTATTTTTATATGGCACATCGCGGTAAAGTTCAGTGCCACGCACGTCCGGCACCCGCTTGAAATGATAGCCGCCGGCAAGCGCCTTGCGGGTCAGCGTGCATTGCCGATGCACCAGCAGACCGGGACGGCCGCCAACCAGCCGCATCATCGGGGCGGCGCCGGCCTCACGCCGGGATTTGAAATCATTGGTCGGGGCAGGGGTTGCATTCAGCCCGACCGACCGCAGATGGTCATACGCCGTTGTTTCAAATATCTGATCGCGCTGCACACCGGCCGGATCGCCAAAGATCACCAGCTCATGCTTCGGCCATCGACGGTTGCACTCATACAGCAACTGCTGGCAGAACCGCTCGAGCCCCATGTCAAAGGCCACGACTTCATGCAGGATATGCCAGCGCCCGGTTTCGCTGCGCTGCCCAATACACGCCGCAGGGGTCAGTCCGAAATCAAGCCCGATGACAATCGCGTTTCCCGGCTCCGCTTCCAGGTTCTCGTCAACCATCGTGCCATCATCAAACTCAGGCCAGACAGGACGGCCTTCCTGCACATAGACGTACTTCGCCTCAAGATATGCCCTGATCCAGTCAAGGTTCTTGCCACCAATCTGCTGATCGTAATAACCCGGCGGCAGATTGTCGTAGTTTTCGCTGCGCTCATTGATGCGCCAGTGCTTGCCGGCGCCGAAAACTGTCTCGCGGTCCTCATGTGATTCCTCGACAGCAGCAGGCTGCTTGAAAAATTTCCACGGGAACTTGCCCTTGACCGGCTCTTTTTCTGACAGACGATACCACCAGTGGTCATCGTCCATCGCGTTAGTGTCCATCCAGATACCGCGCCATGTCACGCCGCCCATTGTCTTTGACGGATACCGTCCCACACGATGTGTCAGTCCCTGAATAACACCCAGCGGCAGTTCACGGGCCTCATTGACCCACGCACCCGTGATTTCAAGACTCAGGATTTTGCGAACATCGATGTCCTTGTCGAGCGCCAGAAAGATAACCTCTGCATCCAGACCCGGCACGCCGTCCTTGGCAGGCAATTGAATGTGGTGCGTGATCGGCGGCGACCAGCGCATCGGACCCCAGACATGCTCCGGGAACATATCGGCCCATGTCTTGAGAGTCGTGGACCGCAGCATCGGATACGAGTTGCGCACAATCGCAAAGCGTGAATAGCGGATGTTATCTTTCGGATTCGGCTCCTGCATAAGAGCACGCAGCAGAACCTCGGCGGCACAGGCATAGCTTTTTCCTGAACCGACCGGGCCAAGAATGCCACGGACAAACGCATTGTCCTGAAGAAAGCGCGACACAGTTGCTGACTTGGAAAAATCCAAATCCAGCAAGCCGGATGCTGTTACATCAGCTCGTGGCGCCCGACGCTTTGCGTTTCTCGTTCTCGCCATTTCTTATCCATAAATTCCAGTGGCGCGGCAGAAATCCAGCGTGCCTTTAACCAGGCACAGCAGGACTACGACGGCCACGCCGAACTTAATTGTGCGGGTCATGCCGGGATCGCCGCTCACGTCGATTCCTTCTGCATGATTTTCGAGGCCGCCACGCCTAATTCGTACAGGTGCTCATCGAGTTCCGTGCCAGATTTGGCACGTTTTGAGATAAAAACCTCACAAGGCTCATTTGTGACTGGATGAAACCCGACGCTGACGATGAACGGGCCGACGCGCTCGCTAATCTGTTGGCGTCTGTTTGGAAGCGGCATTCTCAAATCTCCATTACAGCTTCGATGAATTCTGCTGCGACTTGCGGGACAATCGCGTTACCCGCGCCGCGCAAGAGGCCCACGCGGTTGGGAAACCCATGAGCCAGAGGGAAAATGCTGGGTTCAACTGGCCTCGCTTTTCCATCGGCACATCCGACAAGCGTTGTTCGCGTCCAATCAACTGGAGCAGTGGATCGATCTGTTTCTTGTTGGGATTCCACCTTAGCGCGCTGTGATCCGTGTCGTTCTGCCTTGGCACTGTCGGTGTTGCCCAGCCTGCCGTGTGAACTTGGTTTCGCAAATTCGCTGGGTCGCGCTTCATCTCCGATGGGCTGAGTGTCGCGTGTTTCGCGTCCTGTGCCGTTGTCGTACCCCACCCACCACAGTCGTTGCCGGATGTGCGGAGCGCCGACGCTCGCAGCGCACAGATCGGCGGCCCCGCAGGCATATCCCACTGCTTCCAGGTCAAGGCGAACAGCGGCGAACCATTCGCGTCCAAGCTTTGACGCAACCTGCTCTCCAAAAACTGTTGGAGGTTTGCACTCGGCGATGAGCTTGAAAAAAGCGGGCCAGAGGTGTCTGCTGTCGGCATGGCCTCGTTGCTTGCCACCGACCGAAAGCGGCTGACACGGGCAGCTTCCTGTCCAGACTTCTCTGTCGTCGTCCCATCCGGCAAGTCTGAGGGCATAGGACCAGCCACCGATACCGGCGAAGAAGTGGTGCTGGTCGTATCCGGCGAGGTCGTCTGCACAAACATCGACAATTGATCGCTCATCGACATCGCCATCCGCAATCAGGCCGTCCGCAATCAGCTCGCGCAGCCACGCCGCAGCAAAGGGGTCCAGCTCGTTGTAGTACGCAGTCATGGCGCATAGCTTCTTTCCAGATCAATCATGGAAATGAAGCTGTGGCTCTGGATCAGGCCGTCTTTCAGGTGAAGGTCGTAAACCCCATACGTCCAGCCGGTGGTTGAATTGAGCGCATACCTTTCGACATGGCCGTCCGGCAGGGCGCAACCGACATCCAGCAGATCAATGCGCTGGTTATGGCCGACCTTGGGAACACTGATCGGGCCGCGTCCCTTGTGTGTGTGGCCCCAGATGCATGAGTGCTTTGCATTCGCTGCAATCTGCCGGTCAGGAAACTGGCCACCATAGGGCCTGCCCATGACGTTGAACGGGACATGGGTAATGCCGACCCCCGCGAGATAACACCACTCCCCGTATTCGTGGACCTCGAAACCGGCTTGGCTCCACAACTGGATGACACGGTTGTAGACCAGGCCCTCGACTTCGGGATTGTCATCCTCCCATTGCTTGACGCGGTTCTCGTGGTTGCCCAGCGTAATCCCGCAGTTGGGCCTGTAGCCTTTTTTGAACGCCGAGCGGAACGCCAGGATCGATGCTTCCAGGCTCTGCATGTCGTCTTCAAAAGACGGCTTGTCGCGGCCTGAAATCGTGGCGCGGCTTTCGTACTGAGAACACGAATCGAAGGTCGCCCAGTCGCCAACGCTGCGGATATAGGGAATGTCGTTTGTGCTGGCGTATTTCGCAATCCAGCGGAAGCGTGACTTGTCGGGCAGGGCAGGGGAGTCATGCGCATCCCCGATAACCAGCACCCGTGCTTCCGATGGATTCTTGCGAGCCATTACGCTTTGTCCGGCCCCGGTTCATCAACCGAATATTCCACGGGCTGGGCATGTTTCACGTTGATCCCAATAAGTGTCGGCTTGGCAGCCGCCGCATCATCCAGCAGCCCCGTGTGCTTCGACAGCAGACGCAGCGCCGCCATCTTGTCGTGCAGCTCCACCTCGATCTCATTGCCGGCAGATGTCGGGCGGACCTTCACGCGCTTGATTGCCTTGCGGACACGCGCCGGAAGTTCCTCCGATGCCCGGACATGCACCTCGCCGTCCGCATCCCAGGACAGGACATCCGTTATCTCCGCCGCAGCCAGCGCATCCAGTTCACCCAGCACAGCATCACGGCGACCGGTATCATCGGACTTCAGCGCCGCACGCGCTTCGCGAATGCTGATCGGCTCAGAACGGGACTTCGTCATCAAACTCTGCTGACTTGACCGGCTGGGAGTTACGCGGACCATCGTCCTTGAACAGCACCAGATTTGTCTGCAAACCCCGATCCGGGTGCGCTGTGCCGTTATCATCCACATACATCTGCGGCAACGGCAGGCTGTCGAGCGAAAGTCTAATCTTGTCGCCATCAACCCACGCGGAACCAATCCGGTGCCAGAATGGCTTTGCCATCCCCGAACGCTGGATCGGTGTCGTCACGTTATGAGTCGGTTTTGTCATTTTCGATATCCCTCATCCATTTCAAAACAGCGGCATTAATCTCACGGCGGCCCTTCAGCATTTCCGTGACAGAATTTTTGCCAATCCGAAGCTGCTGGGCCAGCGCCAACGGACTCATGGCCTCACGCAACAGCGCCGCAGCAAGGTCTTTGGGCGTAAATTCCCCAAGCGGTGCCTGCATGCGGCGGGCCATGTCCCGTGCCTTGCGTGATGCCTTTCGCGAGGCAAACGGCCGCGGCCACGCCCCGCCACACAATCAACCCACAGACGCGCCAGCGCGACCGACAGATCATTGCCAATCGGCGCCTGGCAGCCGGACGCCTGATAAAGCACACTCCTGATCGCGTTATCGCTCATGCCCTGAGATCGCCACCAGCCGTACTGCTCAAGCGCCACCGCCATCGCAACAGTCCCAGATAACTCGCTTGCAGACGGGACATGCGTAATGTCCCCCAACAGGCTCTGCTCGTATCCATTGTCCGCACCACGGACAGTCAATGTGCGAGTTCCCTGCGCCGTTCCCGCTTCGGGAATGGTCCTGATCGGGAACTTCGCGTTGCGAGATATTCAAACTGGTCATAACCAACCCTCCGCTGTGTCAGAAACAGAAAGCCAAGGTCACTCAACACCCATATGCGTGCACGCAAATCACCCACATGCGGGTGCGATTCCGATGCACGAACAAGATTTCCGATGTGATAGATCGCGGCATCACCCGGCCCAGACGTGCGCAGCCAGGTTTCAAACTCTTCTGGCGGAACATAGGAAAATTTTTTGCGGTTGCCCCCACCGGTAGGGCCGGGGGCGCCCCCCCCAAAGGTCGATTTTTCGTGCCATTCACTCCGGTCAAGCATCATTTCACCCTTTGATAGTTGTACATCAGGCCGCAACTCGGTGCGAAATGCAAGCAATGAGCGACGGCGGAACGCTTTTCTTCCGCGCTATGTAGGCTTTTGTGTCCGCTTC
>VTLG01002526.1_pt1 | contig 27293 bp, 31 predicted proteins | sample 4694571 | NCBI WGS metagenome assembly VTLG01 (sample SAMN12604809, study PRJNA352737) | marine metagenome | biome: ENVO:00000447; feature: ENVO:00000209|ENVO:00000569|ENVO:01000036; material: ENVO:00002151; isolation source: viral sequences binned using virsorter ...
GCATAGCAGGAACACTATCTATTTTCCCGCCAGCATTCTTGCCTATACCCTTTGGGTATTTAAAACCTGTGCTACCGGGACCCTTCGGGCCCTTCATTTTCTTCTGTTCTTGTGCACCAACTTTTACACCATGCTTCATTTCTCTAAGAACATTACCAACATTGAGTAGCCCTAACTGATTGGCAACTTTTTGTTTATTCTTTGCTGGCTGAGATTGTGCTAGGCTTTTTTTAGCGTCTATATATTTCAAATCGGCTAAAGTCTTGTAATGTCGAGACATCTGTCCCATTCCATTAAGGAAGTCAAACGGACGATTTGGGTCTTGAGGTCTAGTATCAAAAGGTTCACCAATTAGATTATCTAACAATCCCTCAAACACAAGACCTCTTTGGCTTGGGTTAATACTTTTTATAAAATTTTGACCTGCGGCAGTACCGCTTAATTTTTTAGATTTAATAGCTGGGCTCAAGTTGTTGGCTGTGTGTTGTGCCGCTTTATCGACACTCGCCATCAATCCTTTATCAATACCCTTGTTCATAACATCTTGAAGAGTCTTACTAGGCCCAGATCTTTTTATCATCTTGTTTCCAGCTGTCATCTCTGCGAGTATTTTGTATGCACCTCTACCTTGCTTAAGTGAATCGGGATATTTTGAATCATACGAGTTGAGTCTTGAGACCAATTTTTGGTCGGTAAACTGACCACTGTTAGTAGCGGGAAGGCTGACACTTCCACCCGTCTGTGGTCCAGAAGCGTCTAGAATAGCCATACCAAACTGTTGCGGTCCTAGAGCGACTCTACCTCCAGCTGCATAGCCGTTCATTTTAGCTAAATTTCCAGCTCCAATAGATTTCACTGCAGACTTTCGTAAAACAAATTCTCCGGGAGTCATCATTGCGGGAACGGTATCTCTATTACCTGAGCCGGGAACCATACCCCCAGAGTTAAAGGCGTGAATTCTACCTCCTTGATTTTTCCCGGTAATACCAGCAAACTTACCAAAAGCAGGAAGTGCCATCTGTCCTAACTTAAATGCCGCCATCTTAGCCAACATTGGAAGTAATGGTTCGAGTGCGTCTACTACTCTCAGAAAAGCCTCAGCGAGTTGTATCGCCCCTTCTGCAAACGATCTGAATGTATCACTGTCAGTCAACCTTCTGAACAGGGCGTTAAATTTTTCACCTAGCTTTTCTATCTGCACGCCTAGACCTTGTTGTGCAGTTTGCGCATCTTCCGCCGTAGAGCCCATCGCGCTGTTGGCTATAGCTAAAGCTTCACCAGATGTCGCATATTGTTTAATAAGAGGGATAACCTTACCGACCTGCCTAAAGCCACCAAGCTGTTCAACTATTTGGTTAAATCTAAAGTCTCTAGGATCAAGAGAAGCCAAACCTACAGACAGTGCCTCGATAGCTTGTAAAGGACCGACAAATTTACCAGTAGAGTCTTGTAGAACTATGCCAAGCTCTTTGAGTTGGTCAATAGTCTCGGTTCTCTGAATACGAGTAAAGATAGTTCTAAAACCAGTAGCGATGGTTTCTGCCGTTTCACGAGTAGTACCACGAACAGAAGTAAACAAAGCAATCAATTCATTTAGTTTACCGCCAGCAGCCTCAAACACACCCCCAGTTCTACGTACCACAGCGATAAGGTCTTTCGATTCAACAGCAAAGTTTTTAGATACAGCGTTGATAGCATCCAGAGCCTGTTCTAAGAATTTTACCTCACCTCCAGCGGTTGCAACCTCTTTTCTGAACTGTCTCAAAATAGCTACAGCGCCTTCTGTCGTATCAGCAATACTATCGAACGTAGCCGCTAAATCTGTCTGAGCTAATATCCTTAAGGCACCAGTAACCTTATTCGCCGCAAAACCTGCTTGTGATAAAGTTCTAGCAGCGTTTAACAGTTCTGAAGATGATGCCCCTAATGAGGTAGATAACCTCGTGACTTCGTTAGTTAGTCCAGATAACTGCTGTACAGTTTTACCTGTGACCTGCGATATTTTAAGGAGTTCTCTTTCAAACTCAATAGCTTTACCGACAGCATCTCCCATAGCTCTAGTAAGACCTAAGAAGAATCCAGTGGCAAGAGTAATGGCGGCAAATCTTCTAGCTGCAGCGCCTAAAGAAGCTCCAAGACTTTGTGCACTCTTACTGGCTTTCCCTAGAGAGTTAGATGCGCTAATTGCACTAGCATTAAGATTTGTCATCTGCTTATTCGCAGCGGTCATGTTCTTTGTGCTAATCTGAGGATTTATACGAACATTCTGCAGCTGTCTATTTATTTGACTAACTACCTGCGCAGTATTTGTAGGAGCCTGAAGCTGCATTTGCGCTGTTAATACAAATTTTCCTGCCATCGTATACCTCTCAGATTAAAAAAATAGGGGCAGCACGATACAATAGTGTATTGCTACCCCTTTAAGACTGTCCACAATTATATACACAAAAACTATGTAATTTCTTCAGTCTTTTTAGGTCTACCACGTCTTTTCGGCTTTTCTGAAGCTTCTGCTTCCGATTCCTCGGACTCTGGCTCTTCAGAATCTTCATTTTCAGCCTTAACAGGTTCGGGAACATCTACAGGATTTCCGTCTTCGTCTAAGAATGGAGAGAATCCATCTTTAACGTCGCCGTCTTCTGTAATTTCTTCACCGTCTCTGTTGACGTAGTATGTGTCATCTGGATCTTGATTTTTATAACCTTCATCAGTATGATAGGCTACAAATCTACCTTCTTCGTTAATGAGTCTTTCAACTCCATCATCGTCAATGTCAATTAAATGACCATCTGAATTAATAAGTTGATTTTTCTCATTAGCAAAATTATATGCAGTCAAGAACTTATTTTCGACAAGACTGTCGTCATAATTGGGATCAAGCTCGTATATTAAACTAGCTAATCTGGCAGCAGCTGCGACAACAAAAGGTTCTGCTCCTCTTTTATCGTATTCTTCTTCAGTAGCAAAGAAAGGGCCACTCTGGTCTTGTTTAAGAATGCATAGACAAACCAAAGAATTAAACCTAGCGTTGTCAGCTTGACCTTCTACAGTATTAGCGTCTAGTGCAGTTCTTTCTGCGATCAAAAGTCTGAAACCATCTCTGGCTTCTCTAAGATCTAAAGCGACCCCACGAGCCTCCTTAAGTGGAATACCACCCTTTTTAATCTGGCCTTCAAGACCTCTGATTTTATCCAGAAAGGCTTGCTCTTCTTTATCTTTTTGATCGTCCCATAGACCCTGATCTCTCATGAACTGATTAAGTTTTTTCTTTAAAACAGCTCCACTATCTAGTGCTGCTCTAAAAGCTTTATTATATCCAATTTGAGAGTCCCTATACTCTGACACTGTTGGTTTTTTAATGTAAACCGTAACATCATTTCCCTTAGCGTCTTGACCTGTAAAAAGGCCTTCTAAAGTTTCTTTATCTTTAGCCATCTTTTTCTTCTCCTTCTTTTTTAACTACAGGCAAATTAAGACTGTACTTTTTCCACGTTATATCGTAATTAATAAATTCCGTTTGAAGATTTCTCATCTGAGTGTTTCCTCTATCTAGTATTTCAGACCGTGTTGATTCAAAGATCTTTTTCAACTCTTGCTGTTCAGCGCTCATGTCGCCCTCAGTAGTCTGCCATAAAAAACCAAAGCTCTTTTCAATACTGTCCAGCGCTCCAATCATTGTGGTTTGAATTTTTTTTCTAGATATTTCATAGAGTCTGTTCTTGGACATGTCCTTGAACTTATCTTCTCTCTTAGATCTCAAATCTAAAGTTTTCTTCAATAATTGATTATAATCATCCATTATGCATTACTTCCCTCCTCTTTTCATATGATCTGCAAACATTTTTTGTCGTTCCATTTGTATTTCCAATTTTACGTCTTGAAGATCTGTAAACTTGACAGTTCCTTCTTCTTCTATCTGACGCTTTCTTTCTTTTATTATGCCTCTGCTTCGTGGGTCATTTATATCATATATTTCTTGAACCTCTTCATCAGTCCGAGCCATAGCGAATACTTCACCAGCATTTTTGATTTTTTCATTATTTGTCATTGAATCTACTTCTCGCTCTTTCCTTTGGGCTTCCATTTTCCTTTTTTGGGAAACAAACCATCCGTCTAAAGCTATATCGTCTTCAATTATTTTAGGGTTTGGTTGATCAGGGTTCTCATGAACTCCGTCATACATTTTTGAAAAAGATACTAGCCTTGATTGGTCGGAGGTCAAATCCACACACCTCTTGCCAAATAAGTCAAGGCCATTTTTAGATAAAGTCCAGAAACCTCTCCAAGGGTCGCTTCTAGCTATAAGTCTTGCCTGCTCAGGAGGAATTTGATTTTCCTGCCAATGTTTTAATATTCTAGGTGTAGATATGCCATCAACATCCCAATTAAATTTTGCTCCGTCTTTATAGTAAACGGTCTCAGACATAAGCCATTGGTGTCTAGCTAACTCAGCGACTCCATGACAAGTAAGATGGTCTAGAGCGACCTTTTTTGTAGATAGTTTTGCCCACTTGTCAGATAGTGATTCGGCTTTTCTTTTGAAAAATCTTAATTCTTTTTTGTTGTAGAAATTTTTGAAAGCTTGAAACTTAGCTTCTTCAAGCTCTTTGAAAACCTTATCAGCCTCCTTATCATCAAGTGGACTCCAATAATCATTCTCAATTAGCAGGGAAAGGATTTCTTCCTGAACATACGCGCCGTTTTTATAAGCCTCGTCGTAGGCTTCGTCGTATATCTCATAAGACTCTTCCAGTATATCGGCATCAGGCTCATATATGTATAGAATAAGGCCGTCACGCGATCTGTACCGCGTGCGACCTTTAATTATTCTATATAAATCTCTTTGAATGCGCGATTGCATCATATTACCATCCTTAAATCCCAATCAGTGCTTGCCGCCTATCCTTACAACACGACTATCGCACAAAGCTTAATAATTAAGCTATCCAACTACTAGGCTGTTCCACTTCTAACTGTCAAATCATTGAAAGTTGAGTAAGAGAACGTTACAGTAGCATTACCGCCACCAGTGTCTCCACCGGAGTATGATACAGATGTAAGCTTGTTCTTATCGCCTAAATCCAAAAATGTACCTGCGGTATCGGCAATTGTTATCTGCTCACCGGCACCCAAGTTATAGTTGGTTCCAGAGACCCCAACCAAGTCGCCCTCTGTAGCAATAACTTCAAATTCTGAAGTAACTTCTACAGGGAATGTGGCATACTTGTAATATGGTCCAAACCGACCGAGTTCCAAGATGTTTTCACGGCCAAAGTCAACACTAACAGAAATGTTCTGAATATGTCTACTGTCTGAAGTACCCTGTGTCATGATAGCATCAGGAAGATGACTAGTGTAGGCTGCGTCTGTAGTAGCGATAGACACACCACCAAATCTTCTTTGAAGACCGGAAGCAGGGGTATCAGAGCCAGCAATTTCAGTATCAACTGATCCAAAAGCTGTAGTGGGATCGTCAGAGGGCGCTCCAGCGGCACTGTCATTCCATTGTTTGTCATTGCCTACCATCGTGATTGACTCAGTAGCATTACCATCTACTGGCCAAGTCCAAGAACAACTACTAATGTACATACCTGAGCAGACAACCACATCTCTCGGCGTGGTGGCGGCGACGGCGTTAGCTGTATCATTATAAATCGCCAGATAAACATCTGTACGTTTGGATGAAGCAGCTACAACATTTGTGCCTTGTGTGTGTGCGGCATGGACATATAAACCTACAGATCCGTCAATTAATTTTTCGCAAGTAACTTCAACTTCACCGACCTCTTCAGAGTTGGCGTAAATTTCTACTTGACCGAATTCAAAAGCTTGTTCTAGACTAAAGTTGCTGGTAATACCAACAGACTGAACACCGTGTACAATATGCCCAGTACCTACAGAAGTAGTGCCTGATGGGACAAATGCAACAGCTTGGCAAGCATAGAATATTCTATTATTAACAGCCATTATAATCTCCTATGTTAATATACGTATATTTTGTGAACTATCCACCTCTGGCTTGGTTACTATTATATACACAAAAAAAAGAAAAAAGTCGCCTATATAGCCTTAACTTCTGTAGAAAAGCGTACAGTGCCTATGTATAAATTAGGAGCGATCTCTGTAACTGGGTTAGCTGAAGCGTTACCTATATAGCATCTTCTGTACCTAAAGTTGTAAGAGTCATCATCTGGATTTGGAGATTCATCAACTAGCTGCGGATATAAACCGCTAGGTAAAGCGTTGGCGTTTAGCTCTCCTCTGTAGTTGAGAGGATAAACTCCTGAAAGCGCTATTTTATTTGTATCGAACATCCATATAGCTCTATCATTTTGAAAAGCTATCTGGTCGATAATATTGTTACATTCCCAGTGAGTTTCAGCGACAACATAAAAAAGCATATCAGAATTTACAAACTGACCACCGCCTAATTGATATCCATAAAAAGATTTATTTGGTATTGTTTCTACAGCAACGGTAGGAAGCTGTACTCTTGTCTGACCGAGCTGTGCCCAATCACCAGAGCCAAACTGACCAAATGTAGGATTGTCTAGCCTCATAGAGCCCTGCTGTATTTCTCTGAACCAAGGCACTCCCTCCGCTGGGATTACATTAATCCACTTGTGGGAATACTCTAGTTTAACAGTGCTAGATGTTGATATCGCTGAGTCAAATATAATTCTTCCGTCAGGAAAATTGACATGATAGGGCTTTGATGTGTTTGCAACGCCGGTTTCATAAAATGTATCGCCAATAAAGACGCCAGATATCTGGATGGGCTGTTCGGCATTCTGCACGCCTGTTTCCCAGACCCAATTACTTCTAAAACCTTCCCAAACCTGACCATCGTTATAATTAGGATCTTGTACAGGCCTGAGCTCATGCTTATTACCTCCATAAAGACCAACCTCTGGTATCTCTACAGAATAAAAGCCTCCAAGATCTGTAAAACCCCAATCAAAAAACATAATAAAATTTTCGAGGAGCAGGTTAGATAGTGTGGCATCTTGCGTGTTTTCTACTGACTTTAAAGATTTATAGTCTTCTACCATTTGAACGCTCCTATTAATATAGCCGTAATCTCATCTGATACAGAGTCTATAGTTCTAGTAATAAAATTATCATCCGGCTTACCTGAGTGAGCACTATCTACTTTGAATGGAGCATTGTAATTAAACTTCATTTGTGCTTGACCACTTCTACCTGTGCCGGGCTTATATCTAACACCATGAGTAGAAACTATAACTTGATCGCCTAATGTCAATAACCAAGACAACCAAGGTAAAGACTGTCCTTTTTCTGTAGTAACTGTACTACCCGGCAATCCTAGAACATTACTATAGTCGCCGGGCTGTATAGTTAAAACAACTGCTCCTTTAATGCCTGTCGAAGATCCTGAGAAGGGGCTAATCGTGATATCTACGGCACTAGAGACCGCGCTTATAATTGCCGTAACAACATCTGTTCCTTTAGGAATACCAAAGTCTCCTCTGAGCTTTCCACCCGAAAGAGAGCTAATTGTATCTGACGAAGCGAGCGCAGTAGAAATAACCTGTCTTATTTTTGGAAGTATTGATGTTTTTATTTTAGCAGCTTTTCTATTAGCTTCTTTAGCTATTTCTATATTTACTTTTAGCTGAATCTGTTTAACAGTATCTACTAATCTAAGACTTCCCTGAGCTGCCATTATGATGTCCTCGTCCAAAATGTAACGGCGTATTTCTCAGGATTTTGCTTGAACCCTTGTGGATAAGATGCTCCAGCTCTTGTGTATCTCATAGTGTTATAGTTGCTAATATTCCCATAGGACTGAGGTATTAAATATTTAGCCCTTTCTAGCTTTGGCAAATCGGTCATATTACATATAGTTTGGATAGATCCTTCTGGAAGATCTACAGCAAAGCCCACATTGTACCACTTTGCGGGCTCCCAATATATGCGAAGCTGGATATTTTCTTCAGCTTCTATAGCTTTATAGCCAAGTCCATCGCAAGAAGGACATGGCATACCTCTACTAAAAGGATAAGGACCGCCGGGCTTATAAACACTTACAGATCTAGTTCGCGTACCCAAAGTGTCTAAGTAGCAGTTTGGACACTGCTCTTTTTTCTCTGGATAGACTAACTTAACTGTTCTTTCAAAAAGCTCAACAGCCTCATTATATATATTAAATACCCCTGTGGGAATTACAATAGGCATACTACACCGTTATGAAAAATACCTTTGAACTACTGCCACTTGCTGCTCTAACATAAATTGTAGTTGGGTCTATGACAGGAACCACAACACTTTCTCCTGCAGCTAGAGGAAACCCGTCTGTAGCGTCTGCAGAGTCTGCTGTAACTGTAGATATCCCAACATATACAGAGACACTATTTCCTGAATCAGCTACAATCTGAACACCTCTCTTAGCGTGAACATGTGTGGTTGTAAGTTGAGCTGCACTGGTCCCAATGCTACTTTTTCTTCCTGTGGCGAAACTTGGTACTGCTGCCATTTTAAATCTCCTTATGCACTATATGTATTGTAATCGTCAAATCTGCCTTTCAGATTGTCATACATTACGTCTATTGTTTGATCTATTTTTGATGAGCTGATAGGAGGATTGATAGTATGATTTGAATCAATCTTATCAGCTGCAGACAAAGCTTTTTGTCCAGCGTTAATGACACCCTTACCACCCTTTGGTTGGTCGTCACTATTCTTTACTTTTTGGACTACATCAATTGCCATTGTTTATCTCCTTTATTAACTGTCGAAATATGTACCAGACCTGCTGTATCCATATTGATATTGCCTATTAACGATATTACTTCCCGGACTGTATGGTCCAAGAACAGCCTGACCATGAAGGCTATTAGTTGCCTTGTATGTGTTCATCAGGTCTTCAAATTTAGAACACAAATCTTTATATACTATGTTTAAGCTACCTGAAACATTTCTAAGATCAATAGCAGAAGGCCCATCTTTTAACATTAGTGAGTTGGCCGATTCTGTCTTAACTTCACTACCTACAATTATGCAAGCTGCTTGATATGCTGTAAGAACAGTGAAGTCTGTATCGCTGCTAGTGACTGGATCTGGACTAATTGTATTATCTCCAATATCCACAGTGTAAGTGTAGCTGAAATCTGCTTGGTCATTAACCTTATAAGCTGCAACAGCAATAATCTGTTGAAGCCTAGCATCGGCGTATTTTGAGCTATCAAGATCGCCAATTAGGGTTCTGACGAAAAGAACCAAATCTGTCGTCCAAGCCATTTTGCTGCCCTTTCATAAAAAATATACTACTACACATAAATATACACAAAATCATGGGGTAAATAACGAAAATTAAAACACGTCCATGTAAAAGCCATCAAGTTCATGGTAATCTTCGTATCCAAGACAGAAGTTGCGACGTTTTGCTGTTGATGTATCGCCAGAATTATTTACAGTACCTCTCTGTGCTTCAGTATAGGCAACGACTGTTATATTCGGGATGCTCATGCTATTAGTTCCACTAACAGCAGATCCAACCGCAGTAGCTTCGATATTTGATATCAACTCAGCGTTAGATATTGTACCATTGGCAGAAGAACCTATAGCGATTGCAGCGGCATTCGGAATGCTCATAGAATTTGTTCCAGCGACAGCAGAACCTATAGCGCCAGCAACAACATTAGAGATAGGTAAATTATTGCTGAATGTTCCCGCTACGGCAGAGCCTATAGCTGTGGCCTGCGCATTAGGTATACTCATAGAGTTGGTTCCACTAGCGGAAGAACCGATAGCGGTAGCTTCGATATTACTTATAGTAACATCAGATACGCCCCCATCATCAGCATAGGTGAGCGATCCTATAGGGCCACCGGAGTAAACCATTTTTTACCTCATTAATCTTCGATAGCCAAAGCGCCTTTGACTGTGATATTTGGATTTGTCGCATCAAACACAGAAAAATCTACACTGTAATTTTCGATATCATCTAAAGTGGTTTCTGACTCAAGTGTAGTCTCTGCGGAAATAACCAAAGCAACGACCGTCTTTACCCAAGTAAGAAGTTGATTGATATAATTAAGTCTATTCGTTAATCCTGTGTTTCTAGCCTCTTCAGCAAGTGCTATAAAAAGCTCTCTTCTAAAAGATGGATAGTACTCCTCTATGTAAGAGTTCGCCTGCTGAGAGATAGTATTGTTCTTATTCTCTCTAGCTGGCTGAAGTAGATAAGCCTCAAGGTTAGACATATAGGTAGCAAGTGCGGCCTCCAAGTCTTCTTGCGAAACGCCATCTACTTGAATTCCTCCATCCCTATATAGAGTAGAAGACATACTGCCACCTGCAATGGCAACTATAGAGGATAAGTTCTGTTCTGGTGAAACTTCTACAAAAGCCATTATCTAATCTCCTCAACTTCTAAAAACGGTTTCCCGGTATTGTTTGCAACAAGAGTAACTTCACTGCTTCCGTCATCTTGGTAGGTATACAATGTAATAACATCATCGACAGCACACTCCCTTATGAAGCTTGTTTGTGGAGCAGGCCTCTTGTCATAATCAGAGCTTAGTGACCAGTTAGCCGCAGTCCCAATTTTATAATAATCAAGAGCACCTCCATCCGGTGTTATTCCAATCATAACAACCGCGCCCGCACAGCAATTGTCCAAACTAACATACTTGATATACCCAGTTATTCTGTAGAGACCAGCCCTTTTAATTACTATCTTATTATTGCTATGGTCTGCATCAGCACCTCGCTCAATAGTGTCTTCATCAAAAGTGACTTGTGTCAAAGTTTTATTTGCTATTGTTTGCTGACTAGTTTGAGTGATTGTAGCAACATGGGGCTTGATACCTTTGGCTACCTCTGCCCATATATAATCATTGCCGACAGAAGGATTTCTCATGCACTGCAGCTCGACGAAATCGCCGTACAAGAATAACTTCATTGTAGAACTGAGTGCTCCTCCTTCGGTTACAAAGTCAGTTGCGCCAGAAGAAATCGTTAGTGCATTTGCGTCATTTGTCATCTTTTTGATCAAATACCTAAGACCCAAATACGTTGCTCCTGCCGTAGGTAAAGTCAAAGTCCAAGCAGAAGACGTATCACAAAGAATTGTTGAGTCATTATCATCAGCCGTGTAAGTTCCGCTTTTTATAACGTAGTCTGCGCCCTCCATCCTTGAAGGCGAACCACAAAAAACAGTGGATGTGCCAGCTAAAGTTATTGCATTATTTGAATTGTTTGAGGAAATTATTGTAGCTCTAGTTAGAGTGTCATCACCCGAATCTGGGTCGGTTACAAGACCAATACCAACTTCCCAATTGTTACCACTCTCAATAACATAGTAAGTATAGTTTCCATCTCCTACTCCTGCTACAAAAGTTTGGTAGCCATCTTCTGCACCGGCAAGAGTTATTGTGCCAGTTCCAGTAGTCGTGGTAGTCTCCTTGACTCTATCTCCAACTTTGAAATCATAGTTGTCTGAAGCGTCCGGAGTTTCAAACCAAGCTTCAGAAACAAGGTTAGTTTCACTGGCACTACCGCCACTAGCTCTAACAAACCTAAGTCTTAGATCACTATAGTCAGTGATAGCATTGGCTTCAGATGAACTTAGAGTAAAGTTATAATCAGCAAAGGAAGTAGTTAATGAAGAATTGGTGGCCGTAGCTATTTGCGTACTTCCTTGGCGTAGGGATACCGTCAGGCTTGGTATACCATAAAAGCCCGATGGGTCGCTACCCTTTGCTCTGTATCTAACTATATGACTGCTAGAACTTTGAGGGTCGCTAATATCACTTAATCCAACCTCCATAGTGTCAGACGAACTAGAGCTATCCGTAGAGATAACATAGTCACTGTCATTCTCTCCGTCAGCCTCGTCTATACTCTGGTATAAGTTAGTGTTGCTTCCAGCTTGGTTTACCCACGAACCATCTGATACATCTGAATCTGGTCTTGCGTATTGAGTCATAGTTTATCCCTCAAAATTAGCTTTCGGTTATTTTAATCTTAAAACCTGTAAGGGTTAATGTTGCTCCATCTGAAACTGATTGCGTGCTTCCTAGGTCCCAGTAGCACAAAACATTGTTACTTGCATGACCACCGCTACCGCCGGCATCGTCTGTTATAATTGCATATCTAGCATCTGCTATTGCTGAACCGCTAGCAGTCCATGCGCAGTCTGGTACAGTAATCTGACCAAAATCGCTATCGTCATCTTCGCTGACAGTGAATCCTGTACCTCTAGCTTTGGTCAACTCTCCATAACTACCACCAGTAGACTCTTGTGCACTAACATCACTAAACGTATTTGTATCAGCACTGAGACTCGCTGAACTTGTTAATAGATGTACATAGTAATTGGTCGGTTCATCTTGAGCTCTGAAAGCCATAGACAATACAAGTTTTTTGCCTCTATTTGTCATTCCTGCCATAATTATTCTCCATTTGTAGGTAAACTATACTCTATATTATATACACAAAATCAATAAAAAAACCGCCTCACTATAAAAATAATGAGACGGCTTTAAGGCAAATGGTGCTCTATATATTAGAATGAGCCAGCGATAACTCTTCTATTATCAAGTACACCGAAGCCAATTTCGGCCCAACCGTAATAACCTTGACGTTGGTGTCTGTGAAGAGCTTCGTCTTCATAAACTTCAACCTCTTTCTTGACAGGCATTACAAAGCTGTCGCTACTTGCTTGGTCAAGACCAATGACAAGCTCAACATCGCTACTAGGTCCGAGACTTCCACCAAGATCGTCAGCAAAGTACTTTTGGTACTCTTGATTGTGACCAAACTCGAACAAGTCGTGTAGGTTCACACCGAACAGGCGGGTAAGAGGGGCGCCGTCGTCAGCTGCCACGTAGATTTCACGACGTGAAACTTCGTCAAGCTGATCAACTCCCCAGTTGCGAATATCTTCAACGGCTTCTGGAGACATGTAAATATCAGTCAAACGACCATTAGCAGTAACGCTGTTACCGCCGCCGTTTCTTCTCATAACAGTCTTCATGAGCGATACAAGACGCTTAGTGAACTGACCAGCAGCTGCATCAGCATCGTATACCAAGATATTTCTGTCAACAGCAGCGGCTAGCAATGTATGCCATCCGTCGTCGTTGATTTTCTTTACAAATGATGCTTCCAAAACCTGCATTGCGCGAGCAATAACGTTCCAGTTAGCTTCACGGGCATACTTCAGCAAGAAGTCAATCGAGCTGGTAATTCCGTAAGTGTTAACCATGACGTAATCGCCTTCGACGCTACGTTCTGGAATACGACCATGACCGGGATTAGTATAAGCAACATGCTCATTTTCTGTTCCCGGAGCGAGTAGGTCTAGAGGAAATTCAGGCGTTGCACCCGGTTCAAGTGGCATAGCTTCATAAATGGAAGTTACGACATCACCGAATAAAACACCTTTACGTAGCGGCAACTCTAAAGCTTTTGCGATTTCTCGCTGAGCTTCAATAGCTACTGCTTTATCTGAACTACCGGATTGCTTTAGCAATGCGATAAATTCATCAGAAGGACGTTCTTTCATATTCATTATCTTATTCTCCTTTATGAGCTAATTATGCACTTGTCTTATGAATGCCGTTAGGAAGGTTAACTTCAACTTTGTAGTAGCCGTCTTCATCTTTCGATGAAAGGAAGCGTCCAATTGAAGCCCCAGAGTTTCCACTGTCGTCGCCAACACATCCACTATTGGCGATTGTACCGTCAAACTGGACAAAAGCATGTTGACCAGCCGTAGCATCAGTAGCGCAGCTTACACTATTAGTTACAACATATCCCTTACGAAGGATAGTTACTTTACCACCTTTTTGAACTTCATCTTTATGCTGATTAATGTGCTGACGAGTTAGGTCAATATTAACCATGTCATTCAGAAGAATACCAATAGGGGCTTTACCAGAAGCAGCTGTGTAAGTAACCAAAGCTCCACCTTGGTCCATAGCAGCACCACTACCACCAGTACTGATTGAAACTACACCACCTCTAGTAGCGACTTCATTCATGAAGAAGCTAATGTCGGTTTGTAATTCATTTCTATCTGATTTAAGAGCCATTTTCTATTTCTCCTTGTTAAATTACTTAAGGTTCGCAGTTGATTTCAGAAGAGAACCAAACCAATCGCTAGCGGTAGCTCGAAGTTCCACTGTTGGATCTTCTTCACTAACGGCTTCAGCCATAGCTACGTCTTCTTCTACTTCCACTTCATCGAGATCTTCTGCGACAGCTTCGGATTCGTCGATTTCTTCTTCAAGAAGTTCATCTTCAGCCTTAGCTGGAGCTTCTTCATCTTCTTTTTTGTCCTTCTTTGCAAAAGGATTTTCTTTCTCAGCATCTTTCTTGTACATTTTAGCAACAATAAAGTCGAAAGTAGAGTCATCTAAACTTTCAAACTGAGCTAAGGTTTCCTCAATCTCTTCTTCTTCAACGCCGGCCTGAGTTAAGGCGGAAATTCGTCTTTCAATCGCAGCAGCTTTTTCGATTTCAGCGATCTTTGCAACCGCTTCTTCTTTAGCAGACTCCGCTCCGGACAACGCTTCCTCAAGTTCATTAACTCTTGCAAGAGCATCCTCAATTTCTTGTGACTTAGCACTAATGGCTTCGTCTTTAGCAGAAATAGTTTCTTCAAACTTTTGCAATTGATTTTGAATTGCTTCTGTTTTCTGAGCTTCCATTTCCTGCTTCATAGTTTCGTTGGCTAAACGTGCTTCAGTAAGTTCTGTTCGCAGGTCCTCCAACTGTTTCTGTAATACATCGGACATATTAGTCTCCTTTATTGATGAAACAGTAACTAATTCACTTTCACATTCACTAAAACTTTTACTGTCATTTTGAAGTATGACACTGCGAGGATTAGCAGGTTTAGAAACCAAGCCCTTGCCAGAGAAAGATATATTTCTTAATAATCTACCTACCGTGTAACCCTCATACTTTCCTGTTCCTCCATAAGCTCGAAGATGTTTCGACAAAAACGCCGAAGCTTCCTCTCTCCTAACAACTTTCATTTCGCCCTGTGAATCTTTTAAAGCGTAATCAAAGTTTGGGAACAAACATTCCATAGATACAAACCATCTATTTCCTTCTTCTATTTCTTCTACTATTGTATTCATTCTCTCTCGGAGTTCAGGATCACTCCAAGATTTATATAAAACTGCATTTGTGATGATGTTAAATTCTTTAGGAGAGCCAGCTTCTTCCCATTCGGCTTCGCTTTCCATAACATTTCCATCAAAGTCTACAACATAGTTTCCTGTTATATGGCCTATAATGTCTTTTTCATCATGCATGTAATTGAATTGTTTATCTTCAGGAGTAGCCCGAGCGATCCACATTTCTTCAGCATCAAAAACGTCATCGTTTTTATTCCACCCAGTGCTAACTAAAACAGAACTCAGATAATATAGGTCTATCTGCTCCTTGTTCTCGGCTTGGGTTCCCATATAGGATAGAGCGATAGCCTTGTCGTCTTCTAACAAACTATCTATACTATTTGGGTTTTCTTCTTTGGAAAGAATTGGAACCTCGTATGCAACTGTGGTATTGGACTCTATGACCTCTTGTAGGCCGTCCTCTATTTCTTGCGCATAAACTTTCATTTTTATATTCTCCTTATTCTTTAATACACAAAAAAGCGGATTAAACATCTTTTTTGCGCTAAAACTAAGAGAGTTGAGTAAAGACCGAAGCATAGATATACCTCATTTCATCTATATTTGGTTTTCTGTTTTGTTTCTTCGAGAACGCAGCGACTGAAGATTCAACGTTTGTTCTAAAACTTTCAGATGGTTTAGTGTTGCCATCTATAATCTGTTTAATTATATCCGCGTTGATTTCCATAAACGGCTTAAGGCCAGTCAGTATACATAACTTAAGATATTCTAACTGGTCAAACTCACTCTTCGTTAAGCTTCTAGCGGTCTTCTTATTAAAGTGAGTTAGTGCCATAGGTGTAACAAGTTCTGCAATTGTTTTCTGGGTTTCATACGCCCATAAAGTTGTTGCTACAGAATCACCAGATCTAGGTAAAACCCTTTTCTGTTTACGTTTTTTAGTATCTCTAGAGTTTAGAGGTCTGCCACCTTCAGGCTCAACCAAATTTGGTTTCTCCTCTTGTATAGGCTGTTTTGAGTCTACATCCAGCTTATTTACCTCATCAACTTCTGAAGGAGGTAAGCCTAATTTGTTTAGATACATGTCTTTATCGAGAATGTCTTTAGTTAGCGCTATCTTTGCCACATCTTCTTTATGTTGAGGATTATGATATGGGCCTGCTTTGTTTGGAGACAGTGCATCTGACACTCTTGCTTTTTCCTCTCTGCGAACTCGTATCTTTTCAATATTCGGGATTTCTCTGAATCTTTCGAGCAGTGTTTCATGAGAAATAATATCTCTATCAGCAAGCTGTACAAGTAATTGTTTCTGAGCGGCTTCGTCAGATAGTATGATAGAATCAAAATGTATTTCGGCTGGGAATCTAAAGCCCATAGCCTTTTGTATAAGTTTGATTTCATGTTGCCAGAATTTCTTCAGGATCTCTCTACCATATTCAAGTCTTTCAATAAGTGTCTTCAGTGAAACATAATTGTTTGTATAGCCTCCACTAGCTCCAGCAGCACCAGTCAAAGTTGGAGGTATACCAAGTCCCGCATACACACTAGTTAAAACGGGCTGATATTTTTCCGAACCTAAAAACTTGTAAACCTGCGTACTGCTTTCTTTGAAGTCAATCTCTGGACCCCAAACCAAATCCATTGTACCTCCGCCGACATTACTAGCAAGGATATCTCTGAGCTTATTGATTGCTGCTTTTGTTGGTATGATTTTGTGATCTAAATCACCGATTCTCCAAAGTCTTACATTTGATATAGCTCCGTCAAGAGCTGCCAAATCTGCTAGCTTCATTTTTTCCAGCATTATGATATCGTCCAAGATTGCGTATATCATAGGATTGGCCCACATATTCCAATCATCTTTCTTGTAATGGAACATCATTAGCTTATCTTTGTCTAGAGGTATATCTCTTTCTCCTCCAGAAAACTTATTCATCACACTTTGTGGTAGAGGTTTGTTTTTGCCTTCTCTGCCGTTATACATCATCAAAGAGTTGATGGTTGTTTTTGAGACTTTTAGTACGTACTCAATATCTCCAGTAAACATCGCTGCTTCTTTATTCTTTACAGAGATAGCTAGAGGATTTAGGAAGTCATATTTCCAAGGTATGGTTCTTTTTTCAAACGGGATCTCCTCGATAGACATGTCCGGAGCAGCTGTACTTCTTTTGAGTTCCGCTTCTTTTTTCTTATTAATTTTAGCGGTTCTTCTTTTTATGGCTACATTTCCACACCTGTACAAATAATTTAAGAATCTTTCAGATCTGTCCTGTCCATTAACCTGATCAAACCATTTGCGGTAAAATCTCTCGATAGATTTATTAGGGTGTACAAGAGTAAGTCCTTGAGAAGCAAAATCTCCCATTAGGTCGATTACGTTTCTAACTATACCTACCTTGTCGTATGCCGCCATGCACATTTTCATAATGCGCTTCTGTTGAGTAGGTACGGCTTCTCCCGGACGAAACGCTGTATAATCGTTACGATAGAAACTCGGTCTCACAGAGCGAGAAGACTCTACATCTATAAAAGTCCTATTGTCGTATGCGTATGATTTTTGTATTCCGTCGTATGCGTGTATGTTGTCAGAAGCCTGAGCATATGCCTTACTCTTCTCTAAATCGTCTGCCCATGTCAAGTAAAGATCATCAGCCATTTGTATTACCTCTTATAACAATAGTATTGACAATATGTTTATAGGATATACACAGTATTAGTATATATCCCCCATATTTTCAGTAAACCAAGAAGGTCCGTGATACATTGGACCTGCATCTCTATTATCAAACTGATTGCTCTTTTGTGCAAACCCACCGTAATGATCATATGTTTTTACTGTTCTTTCTACACTCATTTGTCTAGCAGACATGTTTGCCATGATTAACGAAGAGTACCTGTCTTTTCTGAGTCTTCTCTTCTTTCCGGCAGCCACTTTTACCTCTGGAGTGTCCCATCTCTCTCTACCTGTCCCAGTCTGTGTCATTATAATCATAGATAGTTCATTCTTAAGTTCTTCTATCTCCATAACACAATCTTCTAAGGTATCATATATTCTTCCTTCTCTTCCGTCTTCCTCTGCCGATAGACCTAAGCTAACTGCATCAAAATCGGGAAATAATACAAGCCGGTCTTCAAAATCTTTTCTCAACCCATGATTAGCCTCTGCTAGCCAGTCATACTTCGCAAACTGACACATTCTTAGAATATGCAATCCCGGCTCATCATCTGTGTCTTTTGGTTTGTCATAGTCTATTACTGGCCATATCTTCTGCTCTCCCTCTCGAACCTTATCTTTGTCGTGTAGGGCTTCCATGACAGCAATACCTCCACCCTGAGCATCAAGAGCTATCTCGACACAGGGGAATACCCTCATTAGATTTCGTATCTTTCTAGCACAGTATGAATAAAAATCATCCTCATCTGCCATATGAGATTTTAACTTTTCTCTATGCTGACTTCTGTTTGTAGTCCAGACATGAACCACTCTACGGTGTGTACCATTTAATTCTAAAACTACGATACTAAAATTGTCAACCTCAGAAGCTGGGTCAACTCCAAAAATGTATTTCTTACCCGGATCGCCCTTAAGCATAGCTTCAAAACTAATAGGAGTTTCTCCGATGACAATATTGTTCTGGTCAGATGCTATGCAATTTTCTATCAATGACCTTTTGAAAAAGCCTTGACTGTCTGTCGTGAAACAGGCGCCATACTCCATTTGAAAAATGCCTGAGTGTACTGTAGCCCTAGCCCTTTCTATCTGGCCTTCATCCATAAAACCATCAGGTAGTGTTGTCACTGGCATCCTAATGACAGAGTATTCATCCCAAGCAAAATTATCTGGCACATTCTCGCCAAAAACTTCTTGAAGCTTGAATCTATCACCCTTACTGTTTACAATTGACCTATATCTCTTCCAGTATTCAGCAAAGTGGTTGAAGTCATAATAGGCTGTACCAGATAGTATTATTTGGTTGGACTTGTCATTGAATTGAACTGGTTGCTCTGGAGAATATTCTACGCCAAGCTCCTCAGCTCTCTTCTTTCTAGCTCTGGTCTTTACTTTCTCTATGGGTGAAGCGCTAACGGCAGCAAAACCGGCAACAACATTTTCAAAAATATCTCTCGGTATAGATGCGAACTCGTCAGCAATAATATCATTAGCACGTTGACCACGAATCTTAGATCCGTCACCAAGAGGCAGACAGGTTATTGTACTGTCTCCAATGTGCATGACACATCTGTCTACATCTCTTCTAGGGCCACTACTAGAGCCGCACAGATCCCTCAGAATCGGCGCGTTCTTCCAAATGGTGTCCATATACTCAAATAGCACTTTCGACTGTCTAAACGCGGCACCGACAACGATAATCTTTCTCCTCGGCATAAATAAAGCTCTTAGCAAAGGATAAACCGAAAGAATAAAAGATTTGCCCATACCACGACTACCGACAAGCATCGGGAATTTCTTATTCCACATCTCTTGCAAAATCAAAGACTGAAATGGGGATATCTCGATATTCAATATATATTTACAGACGAAGGAAAAGTATTCTGGCCTCATCATAAGCCAAGCTATCCTTTCCAACACTTTATCCATATCTCCGTCATGAAATAGGAAGTCCATAGGATTGAATAGGTTGGTCTCGTCTATATCTATTCCGAGCCACGCATCCTGTATTACTTTTTCTAGGTTTTCTTTTTTCATTGCAGTCTCTTAAGTATATTTTGGATTGAGTTGTTTTGACCTTTGCCGAATAAAATATCTGCGAATCCGTATTCGACAGCCTGCTGTCCGTCTAATATCCAGTCTTCCTTAACATTCAACCTTCTTTTTAAAATTGCTTTGATTTCTTCAAGTTTTTTCCCCTTGAAGGCCGCTCCTTTTTTGCAGCACGTAGCATATATTTCGTACATAGTATTTTTATTGCGTTTAAGGGCCTCAGCGTTCGATATAAACTGCTTTGTTGTGCCAGACGACTCACAAGACCCTTCGTGTATTAACCACTCTGTGTTGGGATGTGTGACTCTCAAGCCCTTACCAGAAACAGCCTGTGGTATTATACTCCCCATAGAAGAGGCCGATCCATAGCAAACGAATAAAATTTTGCACTTGCTTGCTTTAATTGCGTCATATATCGCAAAGCCTGCACTTTGATCGCCACCAATGTTATATTGATGAATGATTATTGGATTATTATTCAATGACTCAAGCATAGTCAAATTTTTTATAAACTCTACAGCGTGCTTTGACCCCAAGCCATCATCACCTGATTCGAGAAATATTTCTCTTGTCTGACTGAGTATTCCGTAATCATGCCAGTTAGATAAGGCGGAGTAGATATTGCTTCTGTTGTTTGATCTATTCATGGAACATTTCGTTTAACCTCTTGAATATGCTATTAGCTACCAAGAAGGCATTTTTCTTATCATCACAGAAAAGCACATGTATTCCGTACCAAGTCTGATATTCCATTAACGCTCTTAGTAGATACTTTCCTGTTATACGTCTTTTGTTTATTTGTTGCTTTACGTAGTCAGGTCTAGTTTGTTTCATGTAGTCTGAAAAAATTGAATTAGGATAATCTATAAGATCAGACATTGAGAACTCGCAAATAATATATCTGAAAGGAAATTCCTGCATCCTTTTCATTTCTGCGTCAAAAGCTTTTTTCTTTTTGCCGAGATTTGTAGCTATCTCTTCTACAGAAAATTTTCTTTCTATACACACCATATCCTCAAAGCCTTTGAGTGTGTAGTCCCCAGTTTTAAGAGAACCTTGTTCCATACCATTACACTTATCGTACTCAGAGAAGTACCATCCTTTCTGCTCTCTTGTGTCTTGAATAACTGTATATTTTGGTATGGATTTCTTAGCCATCTATCAACCCCAATAAATATGATTCATAGTGATGTTCCTTGCCTGTCACTTCTTTGTGGCAGTCATAACAAAGTGTAATTCCATTACTAACCTCGTATCTCAAAGATGAGGCGCTAGCCCATTTACGTATGTGATGGACATACACCTTCTTCTTTTTTGTCTTACACATCTTGCAAGTAAATTTGTCCCGCTTCAGGACATCTTTCCTAAACTTCTTGTAAGCTGGGTCGTCGTAATTTCTCATTTATGTCTGCCTCCGTCATTAACTCCGCCAATTCTTCAAATTTTATTTCTGGTTCCCATCCGAGCTTTGTTCTTGCTTTGGACGGGTCACCAAGTAAGTAATCAACTTCAGCGGGTCTAAAGAATTCAGGGTCAATGTACACGTACTCACTCCAATGACCAAGGTGAGCGTGCTTAAAAGCGCATTCCAAGAATTCCTCAACACTGTGTGTTTCTCCAGTAGCGACGACATAATCGTCTGGCTCTCCTTGTTGGAGCATGAGCCACATTGCTCGTACATAGTCTTTGGCATGTCCCCAATCTCTCCTTGCATATAAATTGCCTAGTCTCAGCTTACTGAACGACTCTTGGTGTCCAGAAGCATAAATTTTTTCACATGTCTCTGTAGTCTTTGTAAGCTGATGGGCGGCTAAATTATTATTGTTTAGCCAATTAACAAATTTTCCAATCCATTTTGTAATTTTCCGGGTGACAAAGTTTTCTCCCCGTCTTTCACTTTCGTGATTGAACAGAATGCCGCTAGAAGCGTGAATCCCATAACTATCTCTATAGTTTCTTACCAAGTGGTGTGCAGCGAGTTTAGCTATAGCGTAAGGTGACTGCGGCATAAACGCAGTGTCTTCATCTTGGTATTTATGTGTTATTATCGTTTCTTGTGTGATTAAAGAATCTCCTACAGAACAATCGGTAGACTGTAGAGTAAAGCTTTTGCCAAACATTTCACTCGAAGACGCCTGATAAAATTTAATATCGTCCACTCTAGGGGAAACCCTAATTGCTTCCAATATATTAAGGCATCCTCCGGCAGTAACGTCCCAAGTTAATGTTGGTTGTTTAAATGAAGTGCCTACATGAGATTGTGCTGCTAAATTATACACCTCGTCGGGCTCATATTTATTAATGATGTCAGACACGCAAAACCCATCTGTAATATCTCCCTCTACTAATACAAAATCTTTGTTTTTAATATTTTGATCTAGTCGCTCCGTCGTATCTACACTACTTCGTCTTGCGACACCAATTACTCTATATCCCTTTGAGAGTAGCAAGTCAGTTAAGTAAGAACCGTCTTGACCTGTAACTCCAAAAACTACTGCAGTCTTCATTTTAATCTCCTTTGACAGTCTCATTTGTTAGAAACGGTTGATCCACTATCCCATCTTCATACTGTATGTATTCAGACAAACGCTCTTTCTCCGCTATAGTAGCTAATCTCATCTTCTCCATGTCTAATCCTATCTGGGTTCTGAATGTAGGATCTGATGCGATTTTCTTGACCAGCGATGCAAACGTCAGCTTAGAGTCCTCAATAGCCTTAATACGCTGCTCACGAGTACCCTTTAGATCCTTGAGCATTGTTGCCTTGCGCGCCTGCAAATCTTTGTAATCCTTAGATAGCGTCTCTTGAGCCGCCTTGAACATTGCTATCTGTCGCTCTAATGACGAAATGTATTCTCGGTCTTGATCCTCTTTGTCTCTTTGTTTCTCAGCGATAATCAGCGCCTGCACGCCTTCGATGTTCTGCAGGTTCTCTTGTTGACTCGTTAAGATACGGTTCATTAGAATTTCTAATTTAATAGTGTCTACTATTTGAATTTCTTCTGTATGGAACACATCGTCTTTGAATTGCGCCCACATCTTCTTAAAGTGGAACTGAAAGAGCTCTAATTCTGACTCTGAAAACTGCGACTCTAGTTCCCTCCAGTAAGGTTTCGACTTGAGTTCTTGATGAGCCTCTATTTCCCTCTTCTGCTTATTTGATATCCCAACATTCTTCTCGATCCAGCTTTTTACAGAAGAAACGCTACGACCAAGCTGATCTGCTATTTCCTCTGGAGAAAGAGCCTCGCAATTCTGCTCGATAAATTCTATATCTTCTACTGAAAATCTTCCCTTCTTCTTGGCGGAAGTATCTTTCTTATCTATCATTGTTCACCATCCACAATCTTTCTAATCGTGTATTCTATCTCAGACTTTCTTTTTTTGGGTACAGAAACACCAGCGCACAATCGTAGATAGTCGGCCCGCATAGCTGCCGGAATACTATTCTTGATTAGCTCTTTAAGCTCCAAGTCTGATATTTTAGATAACAGGTCATCATCTTCTCTTGCTATACTAAAGTTCTCTAGATTCGCCGGTTCAAGAAGATTCTTCTTTCTCTTCTGAACCTTTTCTGCCTTACCTTCATCCTGACGGAAATAATTGTCTCTCTTAAAGTTTTTGAGCCTGTTGGCTATATGTATAAACAAAAAGTTTTCAAGAGGCTTGGACTCATCATATCTTTCTAGAGCTTCCATACCTATAATGAAGGCTTCTTGTTTTATGTCTTCTACTGCATAGAAGGCGAAGGTATACTTATTGGACAGTTTATCACTAACTTTAGTAATCGTGTCAATAACTTCCTGTTCTGACATGTTACTAGGTACTCTCATTCAGCCTCGCTGTCTTGTTGTACGGTTAACTTTTCTATAGCTGCAGCAGCTTCCTCTGGAGAAGGGTCTTCAGTGGACAGTTCTTCCGCCACACTTTCTTCAAGTTCATCCGAAGCCTTGGATACAAATTCAGATTCTATCTGTTTAGGGTCGTTTTTATCATGCGACATAAATATCTCCGTTGTAATAAAAAACAAAATTACCTATAATAATAATAGGCTTTTGTAAAAAACTATACACAAAAAAACATCTTTTTCAAAAAATACAAAACAAATAGGATATTAGCAGAGAAGAATTATGGGCGATTTTGACTGTAATCTGAGACTGGAAATTAAAAGGACGGAGAGTATATATGCATATAACGGAATTAACTAACGAATTGATTGAAGAGCTACGTGAATATGTTGAGGTCAACTCGGAGGGTCATATCATAACAAAGAAAATAAGAATTAGTCCTCTTCAAACGAGCCAAGGAGTTAGAGGAAGGGCTATTGTTGGTAAAAGGAGAGGGGGTAAGACAAAATATGGTCACACTTTTAATTTTAACTTTCCAGATATCGGAGAAAGCATTGCGTGCAAGGCGAGAGAAGTCGTTTGGGTTCTAAATAATGGTGTATATGATCCAAAGTATAAGGTGTCTTATAAAAATGGAGACGTATTTGATGATAGAATAGGCAACTTGTATCTTGAAGAGAAGAAAAATGGGCGACCAGTTGGATCAAAGGATAAAAAGAAGAGACAAGGGAGAGATGTGCTGAGTGTAAAACAAGAAAAAAGAGTGGTTGAACTAAGGAAGGGCGGATTAACCCTGTCTCAAATAGCAGAAAAAATAGAAACTACGACTGATGTTATCAAATATGCGTTAAAGAGGGCAATAGGGGCAAAAGAAGTCAAGCCCTTCTTTAATGCGGGGACTATTAAAGAGCCAATAAGTAAGGGCGGCTGCCAAATAGGGGTATATGCTTTGTTGGCTTCGTCCTTAGATAGCAAAAATTTAATAAGTAAAGTTTATATTGGTTCATCTAGGAGTACTTGGGCTAGAATTCAGGCTCATTTTAGCAGTTTAGAAAAAAATAAACACTATAATACAGAAATGCAGACCGCATACAACTCTGGAAATTACAAATTTGCTGCATTTTGGTTAGAGAGGGGCGATTTTGAGCATGGGCTAGAGCTGGAGTTGGAAACGGAGCATATAAATAAGTATGAAAACGCTTCATTGTTTAACACATGGTCGCAACCAAGCCTTGAGGAGGTTCGGCCATATTTAGATAAGTGTAAACATTACCTAGATGATGAAAGTAGGTACACTGTAGATGAGAACGGATGCTGGAATTGGAACAAACTTCACCCAGCAGGCTATGGAAAAGACATTCAGTGCAGTATTAATGGCAAAAAGAAGTTCATCAAGCCACATAGACTCAGCTATTATAAAACTTACGGCGAATATCCAGAGCTTATCCGCCATATGTGTGACAACAAAGCGTGTGTCAACCCGAAGTGTCTTAAAAAGGGAAGCCATCAACAGAACGGATTAGACAAAAGTAGAGAATTTAGGAAAGAGTTCGAGTACTGGTGGTTTCATTATGGAGGCGATGGTATAAAATTGACAGAACACTTCGGATGGAAAGCAAATTGTGAACTGGCTGGCAATAGGGCTCTTTCTACTGCTGTATACGAATGGGAAATAAAACTGGGCCTAAGAGACAAATATAAGCATCTCTATGCACGTAGGCTCGACTCCAAACGATCAACATGAAGCTAATTTGGAATAAATGGGGGCTGTCTGAAAGGATTGGGTAAGACATTGAAATATATTTCCTGACTTAATGTTTGAACGCCCCCCGCTAAACCAATAATAGGTACTGCCAATGTGACAAAATAGAAAAGTATAGGGTGCCATTATGACAGTAGGCACTGCCAATAAAGATATATACTTATTTTGACATTTTATTAAAGGATAATTTGACTCTGGCCGATAATATGTAATAATATAATATACAAATTAATTAATCGAAAGGAAATAAAATGGTAGACAAGATTATTGATGCAATGGCTTATACACTGATTGGCGTTATCGTAGTGTATGGCGTTTACTTTTACGGTACAGAATTAATTAGAATTATTTCTGAATTTAGTTAAGATTACTATTGACTTTTGACGATACTTAGTATATACTACTAGTATAACAATTAAACGATTAAAGGAAATCACATGACTAAGAACCAAGCCAAACTAGAACTGTTCAAGACTGACCGACAGATTGAAAAGAAGATTGTTGAACACGCCAACGAATTAGGACAGTACAACAAAAGTATTGTCGCTAATGAATTACAGCTGTTATGGGATAGAAAAGATATTCTAAAAAAGTTTATAAATAGTTAAAGATAGCTATTGACAAATACCGATATATAGTATATACTTAAAGCATAACAAACAACGAACAAAGGAAAATAAAATGACTCGCAACGAAGCTAAACTAGAACTGTTCAAAGTAAACCGCAACATCGAAAAGATGATTGTTGCACACGCTAACGAATTAGGACAGTGGAATAAAAACTGTCTGATGAATGACCTACAGCGATTGTGGGACAGGAAGAAGACACTACAGAATACAATCAACGGTTAAGGAGACCTATATATGTATCTTGGAACTATGAACGGTTGGACAGAACAACCAAAGGAATACACTAAGCATCTTGCTGAGTGTGGACAGCTTGAGCCTACTGTATGGGCTTTCATGAAAGACGGTAAGCCATGCCGTGAGACTCGTATGGTACGACGGTACAATACTACCGTTGACAAGGTAGGCAAGTACAGCGTCAAGCGTACAGAGACCTGCAACGAGTGTGGCTGTAGTTGGGATAGCTACTCATAGACTACCCTACTGGTGGGGGGTAGGCGATGTGCCGCCCCGCGCACCCCTCTCGTGGGGGGTAAACAAAAAATAAACGTGATTATTCTGAGAAAATGATTAAGTATCTATTGCAATGTGTCGATATATATAATATACTTAAAGCATAACGAACGACACAACAACAACGAAAGCAGAGTTATGACAATCACACTACAAGACATTAAACGATATTCAAACGGAAAGACCGAAAGTCTATACAGTGCCGACAAGGACGAAGCGGCTTGGGATATAACAGTAGACCTAAACGACAAGCCGGTAAGGGTAGAAGTTAAGTCGTCACTGGCACAACTGAATAGGTCAACCAGTGCTGTCCGTTACCTACACAAAGCAGTATCACCTGAACACTTTGATTATATATTCTTCGTATGGGTAAAGCCCGAAGGGGTAGCAATCAAATGGGCGCATGCTGATGAACTACAGGCATTCTGTGACAGTAAGACAAAGTATCCACTAGGCTATTCTATCTCAAGTATCCACGAAGATTGGCACGATTGGATGCACAATATAGAGGATTTCCCCCTCTAAAATAAATCAGATTATTCTGAAAAAATACTCAAGTACCTATTGACAGATGACGATATATAGTATATACTTAGAGTATAACAATTAATGAATTAAAGGAAGTCACATGACTAAGAACGAAGCTAAACTAAAATTGTTCATGACTAATCGACAAATCGAAGCGAAAGTCGATGAACACACTA
>VTLG01003565.1_pt1 | contig 27292 bp, 44 predicted proteins | sample 4694571 | NCBI WGS metagenome assembly VTLG01 (sample SAMN12604809, study PRJNA352737) | marine metagenome | biome: ENVO:00000447; feature: ENVO:00000209|ENVO:00000569|ENVO:01000036; material: ENVO:00002151; isolation source: viral sequences binned using virsorter ...
CTTTACTGTATAGAATGTCATAATTGGATATATGGGTGTTCAGTTCAAACCACCAAACCAGAACCAGTTCAGGTTCAGTAATTTAACCTAGTAAAAATGGAAATAAAAAAATATAAAATTTCAGATTTAATTTTTGCAGATTACAATCCACGAACATTGACAAAAAACGAACACAAAGAATTAAAAGAATCATTGGTTCGATTTGGTTGTGTTGATCCAGTTATTGTAAACATAAATGAATCAAGAAAAAATATTATTATTGGTGGTCATCAACGTGTTCGTATCTGGAAAGAACTGGGAAATAAAAATATTCCCTGTGTTGAATTGGATTTGAAGTTGGATCAGGAAAAGGAATTAAATATTCGACTAAACAAAAATGTGGGATCATGGGATCATGATATGTTGGCAAACAATTTTGATTTGGATGAATTGAAAGAATGGGGTTTTGAAGATAAAGATTTATTTATGAAAATTGATGACTTGGATCAGGAAAAAGAAGAAAAAGAAAAATGTGAATATTGTGGAAAATAAAAAATAAAACATGGCAAGAAAACCAAAAATATTTTTGTTCAAATCAAATGGAAAAAAGAAAAGAAAAGGAATTCATTCCAAAAACAAATCAAGAACAAAAGGTGGATCACAATATGTGAAACCTTATAATGGACAAGGAAGATGACAAAATATGTTTGTAAAAAATGTGGATCAACAAAAGAATTGAGAAAAGCAACAATCACTTTGGTTGCAGGATCATGGGTTGCTAAAGAATCATATTGTCTGCGGTGTGAAATATATATGTCATCAAAACCAAAAGAAGGAATGCCAAATCTAATTAGAACAGAAGAAACATATTCAAAAAAATAATGGCAAAAGGAAGAAAAAAAACACCAACACGATTGAAGGAATTAAGAGGAACAAACCGATCAGATCGGATGGTTGAAAATGAAATGGTTGTTGCATTGGTTGAAAAAATTCCAGAAGCACCACAATGGTTATCGGAAATTGGAAAACAAGAATGGGAAAAAGTGTGTGGTGAATTATTTGGAAAACAAATGTTACATCATATTGATTTACGTTTGATAGAAAGTTATTGTAACGCGATGGCTTTACATATTGAAACCGAAATGTTGTTAAGAGAAAAAGGCAGGATTCAAGCATTTAAAAATGCAGACGGAACTTTAAAACACACACAAGCCGTTCCATTTCAAAAAATTGCAAATGATGCGTTGGATCGTGCATTAAAAATTGCAACACAATTTGGTTTGACACCATCATCCAGAAGTGGAATATCAACACCAACAATTAATATTCAACATAACGAACACAATTATTTTGATTAACTTATATAACAAAGACTGTATTGAAGCATTAAAAGAAATGAAAGACAATCAATTTAATTTAGCAATAGTAGATCCACCATATGGAAAAAAGCCAAGTAGAAACAAAGATGGTTTAGGAGTAGCTAAAAGAAATTTTGAAAGTGGTTGTGATAAATGGGATATAAAACCTCATAAGGATTATTGGGCAGAACTTTTTAGAGTAAGCAAAAACCAAATAGTATGGGGTGGAAATTATTTTATAGAAAATTTATATAGCAGCAATAGTTTTGTAATATGGGATAAAGAAAGAATAGGGAATATATATGCAGATTGTGAAATGGCTTGGACTTCTTTTAATTCAGTTGCAAAAATATTCAAATTTCAATGGCACGGAATGTTACAGGGAGATATGAAAAACAAAGAAATAAGAATACATCCAACTCAAAAACCAGTTAAATTATATGAATTTTTGCTAATGACCTACGCAAAAGAAGGCGATAAGATATTAGACACTCACTTAGGTAGCGGAAGTATTGCAATTGCGGCACACAACTTAGGATATGATTTAGAAGGATATGAATTAGACAAAGAGTATTTTGAGGCTGCAAATAAAAGATTAAAGCAACATCAATCACAAAAAAGATTATTTTGACTAAATATTATTTTGACAAAGAAGAAGCGAATCGTGCCGTCAGTTTTATTGAAACTTTCATCACACATACCAAAGGATCATTGACTGGACACAATATGATTTTGGAAAAATGGCAAAAAGATGACATCATCAAACCTTTGTTTGGATGGAAAGATAAAAAAACAGGATTAAGAAAATATAGACAATGCTATATTGAGATACCGCGAAAGAACGGCAAATCGACTTTAGCGGCAGCGGTTGCCTTGTATATTCTTTTTGCAGATTCCGAACGTGGGGCAGAAGTGTATTCATGTGCCGGTGATCGCAGTCAGGCATCCATCATTTTTGATATTGCAAAATCAATGGTTCAAAATAATTTACAATTAAAGGATCGTGCCGAAATATATCGATCTAGCATTGTGAATCCAGTGAAAGGAAATACATATCGGGCATTGTCGGCAGACGCTAAATTACAGCACGGACACAATGCACATGCGATACTTTTTGACGAATTACACACACAACCAAACCATGAATTGTATCACACCATGAAAACCAGTATGGGTGCAAGGACACAACCACTTTTAATTTGTTTAACAACGGCGGGATCAAGTAAAACAGATGGCAACATTTGTTGGGAAATCCATGATTATGCATGTAAAGTTAGGGATGAAATAATTTGTGATGAACAATTTTTACCAGTAATATATGCAGCGGATGATGAAGATGATATTGAAAAAGAATCAACCTGGAAAAAAGCAAATCCAAATTATGGTGTTAGTATCAGAAAAGAATATATAAAAGCAGAAGCACAAATGGCAATGGACTTACCATCATACGAAAATTCATTTCGCAGATTGCATCTTAATCAGTGGACCACAAATGAGGTGAAATGGTTGTCCGATGATCAATGGATGAAATGTGATGAACAATTACATATTGAAAAACTAGCAAATAAAAATTGTTTTGGTGGATTGGATTTAAGTTCGGTTCGGGATTTATCTGCATTGACATTGGTTTTTCCAATGGATGATGGATCAATTCATGTATTGCCATTTTATTGGTTGCCACAAATGACAGCACAAGAAAGAAGCAAAAAAGACAAAGTTCCTTATTTGGAATGGGCAAGACAAGGTTTTATTGAATTAACAGATGGTGATGTGCAAGATTATGAATTTATCAGACACAAAATAAATGATTTAGCTTTAAAATATAATATTAATTCAGTGGCATACGATCGTTGGAATTCATCGCAGCTTGTGTTGCAACTCCAGGATGATGGAGCAAAAATGAATCCATTTGGCCAGGGATTCGCCAGCATGAGTGCACCGACAAAAGAGATGGAAAAAATGGTGTTAAAGAAAAAAATTGTTCATGGTGGAAATCCAGTTTTAAGATGGCAAATTCAAAATGTTCAATTACGAACCGATCCAGCCGGGAATTGCAAACCAGATAAACAGCGGTCCAGTGAGAAAATCGATGGTGTTGTCAGTTTGGTGATGGGGCTTGGTGAATGGATGAGTGAAGACATTGGATCAAGTATTTATGACAGTCGTGGCATAATCGGATTTTAATGAGATATCCAATTAAAATATTAGCAATGTTAACACACAATGGATTTGATGAAAGATATCATGATCACTGTAAAACATCAAAAACATATGTTGAAGCATATGAAAAAACAGAATTAGAATTTGAAGATTATTTTGCAAAACGCAAATACGCAAGTTATGATTCATTTCGGATTTCACATAACAACAGATTAAAAAAACCAAAAAATAATAATAAAGTTTTTTTGAAAAAATGAAACCAAATTACATAATAAAACATCTTTTGAATCGTATTTTTGTGAACAAAATCATCACAAACTTATGGGCATATTTGATCGGATCACAAGAATTTTTTCATCTAATACAGATAAAAGAGCGTCAGCATTTGTGAATCCAAATCTATATTTCAGAAATGTCACATCGGGTGCAGTTGTAACAAAACAAACTGCAATGGGTTTCACACCAATATATAATGCGGTGAAACTTTTATCGGAATCCATTTCCCAAATCCCATTAGAAATTTGTGAAAAAACACCAAGTGGTGATATTATTAAAAGACCAGATCACACCTTATCCAGAATTTTAACACAGAATCCAAATAAAAATCAAACAAAAGTTTCATTTTTTTCCAAAGTAATTGTTGATTTGTGTCTGGATGGAAATTCTTATGTATATATTGAAAGGAATGGAGCAGGAACACCAATTGATTTATATTGTATGAATGCAGACAATGTTGAATTAATCCACAAGGATGGTGATATTATATATAGTAACAAAAAAGATGGGAAAGCATATACATCACAAGAAATATTGCATTTCAAAACCTTATCAACGGATGGCTATGTTGGGATTTCACCAATCACACAATGTAAAAATGCGATTGGTTGGGGACTTGCGGTCGAAACCTACGGGAACACATTCTTCCGCAATGGGGCAAAATTAAGTGGTGTGCTTTCTACTGATCGGCAAATGTCCGAATTATCATTGGAAAGATTAAAGACATCATTCCAGGAACAATATGCGAATCTAAATGATGCAAATAAAACATTAGTATTAGAAGAAGGTTTGAAATTTCAACAGGTGTCAATTTCAAATGAGCAGGCGCAGTTCCTATCTAGTAGGGACATGGCAATTCAAGAGGTGGCACGGGTATATAATATCCCGCCGCACATGCTAAAAGATCTCTCAAAATCTAGCTTCAATAATATCGAACAGCAATCAACCGAATTTGTTCGTTATAGTGTTCAACCATACCTTTCAAATTTGGAAGCGGAAATGAATTTGAAATTATTCAAACAAAATGAACAGGGGAAAATGTTTACCAATTTTGATGCCAATGGTTTATTAAGAGGATCACCAAATGATCGTGCAAGTTTTTATGATAAAATGGTGAAAGTTGGAGCAATGACAATCAATGAAGTTCGCGAACGTGAAAATATGAATCGTGTGGATGGTGGTGACGAATTATATGTTTCAAATCAAATTCAACCGATTGCAGATGTGGATGATGAAGATGATCAACCAAAAACAAATGGTGAAGCATCAAGTGAAACAGTGGAAAACATGTTAAATATAAAAAATTAAATTATGCCATCAATAGAATGTGATAATGGAAAATGGAAGTGGGGGGAATACGGCGAATGTAAATACACCACCAAAGAAGAAGCCGAAAAAGATAATGAAGATTATTATGAAGACAAGGCATCAGAAGAAACAGAAAAAGACATGAAAAAAGATGAAAAAAGACATGTGAAAGAAATCATTGAAGATGATAAAACTATCACCATTGTTTATGAAAAAGACGAAAAATTTGAAGGGATCAAAGTAAAAGAATCAGACACACCAGATGAAGGTCCTACAGAAGATGTGGATGATGAATATGATGATGAAGAATCACACAGATTCACATCAAATATTAGAATTATTATGGGATCACCATGTTCGGGAAAAAACACTTTTGTTGAAAGAAACAAAAAAGATGGTGATATTATTTGGGATTTTGATGGGGTTCATACAGCGTTATCAGGATCACAATCACATGTTCATCATGAACATATCAGAAAATATGTTTTTTCATTAAGAGATAAGTTTTATGAAGATGTAAAAAAAGAAAAAAAGTCAAATGTGTGGATTATCAATAGTAGTCCATACAAAAAAGTAAGGGATTTATTTCGATCGGAAATGGGTGCACAAATAATTTATATTGAAAGAAGCAAAGAAGATTGTTTATCTACTGCGTCCAATGAAAGACCCGATGAATGGGAAAAATATATAAATAATTATTTTGAACGTTTTGAAAATTTTAATGATGATGAAGATGTTTATATTGTATCTAAAAAAGAAATCAACAAAAGGAATCAAAATAATATATGGAATAAAAAAACAGTTATGGAAAAAAGATATTATAATATACAATTAGAAAAAAGGAATGTGGATGGAAATTCAAATCCAGTTATTGTGGGACATGCAGCAGTGTTTGGACAATTATCCGAAAATCTGGGTGGATTCCAGGAACGTATTTCACCAAATGCATTTGATGATGTATTGGAAAATGATTGCCGTTGTTTTTTCAATCATGATCCAAATCATTTATTAGCAAGAACATCATCGGGAACATTAAGATTGTCTGTGGATGATAAGGGATTGAAATATGAATTCGATGTTCCAGACACCACCAGTGGCCGTGATCTTTTGGTTTCAATGGATCGTGGTGATATCACACAATCATCATTTGCATTTACTGTGGAAGATGATTCATGGGATGAAGAAAACGGAATTGACATTCGAACAATTAACAAAGTGAAACGTCTATATGATGTGTCACCTGTGTCTATTCCAGCTTATCCAGACGCTAATGATTTATCAGTGGCAAAAAGAGGTTTAGCAATATATAACGAAAAACAAACACGAAAAGATGAGGAAATCGATTTAATCAAAAGGAATTTATTGGAATTAAATATTAAAATTTTAAAAAAGAAAAGATGAAAAATAGTATCGTATTAAAAGAAGATAGATCAGCTTTTATTGCAGAACTTGAAGAAATCAAGAACACTGCAACAGAAGAATCAAGAGATCTATCGGATGATGAAAACACAAAAGTGGATTCATTATTGACAAAAATCGATGATGTTGATCAACAGATTGAAAGACAATTGAAAGTTGAAGATCAATTGAAAAGAGCTGCAACATTATCAGGATCAAAAATCCAAACACCAAACACTGAAAAAGAATCAAGAAATTGGAGCTTATTCAAAGCAATTAATGAATTAAGAACTGGTGGACAATTAACGGGGCTTGAAGCAGAAATGCACAAAGAAGCGGAATTGGAAGCAAGAAAAGGATTACAAGGTATTGGAATTCCCACATTCTTAACAGAAAAAAGAGCAATTGACCAAACAAATTCAGCTATTGCACCAACAGCGGTTGGATCATATATTGATTCTTTACAAGACACAGGTTTATGGAATCGTGTGGGTGTTCAGAATTTAGGAACAGTTGCAGCAGACACAGTTTTACCGATTGCAGGTGGATCAACTGTTGGATGGAAAACAGAAGTTGCAACCGCAGATGATGGTGGTGTTAATTTTGACAAAATAACATTAACACCAAAAAGGTTGACAGGATATGCAAATTTATCAAACCAGATATTAATTCAAAATGGACCACAAGCAGAAGCAGCGGTGATGAATGATCTAGGAAGAAACATGTCAACACAAATTGACGCAGCGATGTTTGCATCTTCGGATGTATCAGCAGCACCAGGTTGTATTGTTGGAACATCTGGAACATTAACATTCACCGAATCAACAACATCGGGTGGTGTAGGTATGGTTGCAGATATGTTGACTGCAATTACTACAATTGCAGATGATCATGGTCTTGGTGGAAATCTTGCGTTTGTTAACGATTGGACAATGTATTCTAATTTAAAACAAGGGGCACAAGTTTCATCCGTATATCCAGCTTATGTGGACGACAAATTAATGGGTTATCCAGGATATTTTAGTTCTGCACCAACACATGTTGCAGCAACATCAGCAGATGGAATGTTCGGTGATTTTAGTCGTGTATTTTTGGCATTCTTTGGTCCTTCTAATATTTTGGTGGACCCATACAGCAGAGCACCACAAAATGAAGTGAGGTTAGTAATGAACAATCATGTTGATTGGGGTGTTGCTAGTGGAGCATCATTTGTAAAATATACATCTTTAATCTAAGATTTGTATAATATAAAGAAGGGATGTTTCGGCATCCTTTCTTTTAATTTAATTTGATATGGCAATTAACGCAATATATTATCCTTATGGACATAAACATTTACCACAACGTGGTATTGTTCCATCAACAACATCAGCGGAAAGAGAGTGGTTGGTATCAGCTGCAACAGCAAAAGACCATTTACGGGTCGGACATTCAGATGATGACACCTATATTACAAGGTTGACAAAAGCCGCACAATTAGTGTGTGAAAAATATTGTGGTCAAGTTTTTAGCGAATGTGATTTTTATTTAACATGTGACAATTGGGAACAAACACGTGAGATTCCAGAAATCAGTGGTGTTCGATCGATTACACATATTAAATATTGGGATGATGCTGATCCATCAGCACAACAAACATGGGCTTCATCAAATTACACATTGACAAACATGTCACAAAGATCAAGAATATTTCTTGATCCATCGGATGGTTCATATCCAGATTTAAGAGATGGATTGGGAAATATTGAAGTGAAGTTCAAAGCAAGTCCAACATGGGATGCAAGTGATGAAACATCATTGAATGAAGTGGCAACACAGGCAGTATTAATCACAATTGCAGATATGTATGAAAATCGCCAATCGGTGATCATTGGCCGAATTGCATCGACTATACCAAAAACAGCAGAATATTTATTGGACACATTAAAAATTCAAACATTATGATTGGTGTTGGACAAATGGATCGAAAAGTTGAATTATATATCCGATCAGAATCTGTGGATTCAAATTATGGTGGAATTGTTGATGTTACTTATGCTGCATCAAGTGAAGTTGTTTGGTCACATATTATTTGGAAGGGTGGAAAAGTGAATGAAAAAGGTGAACAAATGCAAAACAATGAAGTGGTTGAATTTTATTGTCGTAATTCGGGTGTTATGGCTGATGCGAATATTGAGGACTATATTGCATATGATTCAAAAAAATATTATATTGATGTCATTAATCAAATTGACGGAAGGGAAGCATATTTGCAAATAATAACAACAACAGTTACAAAATAAAATGGCAGGAATAAATGTTACAAGATTGGAAGGATGGAAGGATGTTCAAAGAGATTTGGCACGTTTACCTTATTTGATTGACCAAAAGAAGTTTTTCATTGCGTCTTTTCGTAAAGTTGGACATCAAGTAAAAGCAGCAGCACAAACATTTGTTCCAAAAGACACACAATTATTGAAAAAACATATTAAAGTTTTTGTCACACGAAAAGGAAGACAACAAGGGTATGTGACAATTGGTGTGAAATTCAAATCTGGTGACAAATGGGATGGTGGACCATCATATGCAGCAATTGTGGAATATGGATCATCAACACAATCGGCACAACCTTACATGAGGCCAGCATATGATTCAACAAAATCAATTGTAAAATCACAAATGATTGCGGCATGTAAATTTATAGCGGCAAAAGCGATTAAGGGATTAAACAAAGGGAAAAGATATTATCAATTGAAAACATAAGAAGAAATGTCAGCAACAATTGGATCAACAATATATACAAAATTAATAGGAAGTTCCGATATCACAGGATTGGTTGGAACAAGTCCAAAACGAATATATCCAGAAGTTGCACCATTAAGCATGGCAAATCAATTTCCATACATTGTGTATAAAGTGGTTAGTGAAAATCCAACAAACACAAAAGGACCTAGTGATCCAGGTGATGCAGTGGCAACAGGTCCAGAAACGGAACGCAGTCCATTGGATGTGGTTCGTGTTCAAGTTTCGTGTTTTACAGATGATTATTCAGTGTGTGCTACGTTAGCACAATACATAAGAGCTGCGTTGGATCGTGGGGTTGGATCAGGATTTTCAATTGGAGCAGGACCGACAATTGATTCGATTGTTTATGATGGATATCACACGTTATATGAAAAAGACATCAAACCACAAGGGGTTTATCATTTCGCACAGGATTACATTATTCGTGTGATTAACACAGTATTAATATAAAAAAAAAATAAGATGCCAAATATAATTTTATTAAAAGAATTAAAAAGAGGAACAAAAGTGTTTGAAGCAGGATCGGAATATTTTTGTTCGTGGTCAAAATATCGTGAATTCGTAGAAACAGGATATTGTGACACTTTACCAGAAACAAACAAAACTGAAGCAGAAAAAGAAGAAAAAAAATTGAATAAAAAAGAATCTAAAATTGATAAAAAAGTAAAAGAAGAATAATGGCCACAATTACAAGTCAAGAAATCAATGAAACGGGATTAAACAATCCCACGTTTACAGCAGCAAGTGCAACGGGTGACAAATGGGAAAACAGTGGAACAGAATTTATTGCAATAAAAAATGCAACTGGTGGTGATACACTTACAATCACCTTTACTGCAACAACCACATCTTTCACATCACCAACTTATGGACCATCAACCAAATCTAATGCAACAATTGCAATCGCAGGTGGGAACACTGGATTTATTGGTCCGTTTGAAGCGGCAGCATTTAATGATGAAGATGGTTTTGTTGATATCACTTATTCTGATCACACGACTTTATCAATTGCAGTTTTTACAGTATCAAGTAATTAATTAATTAAAAAAAATAGAAAAAAATGGCAACATCAGGTATAATAAATGGAACTAAGTTCGGGATTTATGATGGTGGAACACTGATTGCATATGCAACATCAGGATCAGTTTCAATCAATCACAGCCCGCGAGAAACATCAAATAAGGAAAGTTTGGGCTGGAAAGAGGTTATGGAAGGCCAACGTGACTGGGAATGTAGTGTTGAAGGGATGGTAGCATTCCTAACACCAGCAGCAGGAGCGGTATCGGGAAAAACAGTGGATGAATTATTCACAGCATATATCGCGACACGTGCATCATTAACAGTGTCTTTTGAATCAAGTGAATCAGGGGATTACAAATGGTCTGGAACATCATATATGGCATCAATTTCAATGGATGCACCGAATGAAGAATCTACTACATATAGTGCTTCGTTTACTGGGACAGGTGCATTGACACAGGCGACAGTATAATAATATTTTATATTATTTGAATGGCGTCACTTAACGGAACGGAATTTGGTGTTTTTCTTGGCACAAGTAATACATTGATTGGCTATTCGACAAGTTGTTCATTAACTGTTTCAAAAGAACCACGAAACACAACCAATTCCACATCGAATGGGTGGAACACACGAATGGATGGATCAAAGGATTGGGAAGTGTCTTGTGATGCTTTATTGGCAATGAGTGGGACAACCAATATGTGGTATCAAATTTACAGCAATTATTTAGACACAGGTTCACCAATCTTTAGATTACAATTCAAAACCACTGGTAGTGGTGATCGCTACTTTAAAGGACCAGCATTAATAACAGGATTAACATTAACAGCATCGATGGAAGAAACAGCGACATGTTCAGTTTCTTTTGTCGCGGCAGGGCCGTTGGAATTATTGACAAATCCTTAATAAGGATGAAAAGAATGTGTGTGGATTGTAGGATAATTTTCATTTTCGTATGAATTTTGTCCTACATGAAACCACACTTAATATAAGTTTAATTAAACATACGAAAAATGAATTATGAAATTGTTAAATTAGGAAAAAAAGATTTGCCAATGTATTACGGATTCAACGCATTACGCAAATTTTGTAGAAAAACAGGAAAATCATTAAATGATTTGGCAACATTAGGAAATGACATGTCATTGGATGATGTGGTTGAATTGATCTTTCATGGGACACAAGAAGGTCATCGCAGGGCAGGTGTGGATTTTACATTAACAGCAGATGATATTGGTGATGCATGTGATGGTGACAGTGAAGGGATGCAAAGATGTTTGGAATTGTTTGGGGAACACATGGGGAATACATTTAAAGATCAAGAAGGAAAAAAGGAAAAAAAGCAAAATCCCAGCAAGTCAACGAAATAACACTTGACTGGGATTACATTGAAAAAATAGGTTTGGGACAATTAGGGTATAACATAACAGAACTTTATGAAATGACACCAAAAATGTTTTTTAATGCACAACTTGGAATGTGGGAACGATGGGAAGTAGAAACACAACGTGATTGGGAACGAACAAGATGGTTGGGGGCAGTGACTATTAATCCACACACGAAAAGAAATGTTCAACCAAAAGATTTGACAACATTTGAGTGGGAAAAGAAAAGAAGAAGAAAAGTGTTGGACGCGAAAGGGGCGGAAAAAATTCGTGCTGAAGCCAAATTGTATAAAAAAATAATGAAAAAGAAACATCAAAAAAATGGCTAGAAGCAACACATCAATGAATATTGTTCTGGGTGTAGTGAACACCGGACTGTATAAAGGACTGCAACAAGCATCAAATCGTGTGTCTAGGTTTGCAGCTAAAATGAAAGCAACAGGTTCTGCAATCACCAGTTCATTCACAATTCCGTTTGCATTAGTTGCAGGAGCAAGTGTGAAGATGGCAATGGATTTTGAACGATCAATGATGAAAGTTCAAACATTGGTATTAGGAACAGCGGAAGACATGGATAAATATTCGCAGGCAGTTCAACAAATATCTAGTGTCACAGCAATTTCCGCAGAAGAAACCGCAGAAGGATTGTATTTCTTAACATCCGCAGGATTAAGAGGTGCAAACGCATTGGACACATTAATGACTGTGAACAAAGGTGTTGCAATTGGTCTTGGTGAATCTACTGATTTAGCAAAAGTGGCAGCCGCAGCACAAAACGCGTATGGTGAAGAAACTATCACTGCAACAGAAGCGATTGATGCATTTGGGATGGCAGTTAGAACAGGGATGTTTGAATCATCGGAACTTGCAGAATCACTAGGAACACAGGTGGGAATGGCCGCCGAACTAGGAATTTCATTCAAAGAACTTTTAGCAAACATTGCGACATATACGAAAACCACTGGTGATGCAAGAAATGCAACTGTTGGATTTGGTGGTGTGATGATGGCATTTGCAAAAGAAACTGGAAAAGGTCGTGAAGCACTTTCAAAGGTCAATATGTCTTATGAAGGATTAAGACAAATGTTACAAGATAGAGGATTAGCCGAAACATTATTCACTATGAAAGATGCGTTTGAAGCCAATGGAATTCAAATGACAGAATTTTTTGGAAAAGCACAGGCCGTGAAGAACGTGATGGGAACACTTGGTGAACAAGGTGAAAATTACAAAAAGATTTTGGATGACATGGGTTCATCGGCAGATTTCACACAAAAAGCGTTTGATGAATTAGCCAAAACACCAGGATTCAAGATGGAAAAATCCATCAACAATATTAAATTAGATTTTCAAAAAGTTGGTGACACAATTATGCCAGTAGTTGAAAAAATCATCAAAGGTATTTCGTTGGTCATTGGATGGTTCATGAATTTAGACACAACAACCAAAACATGGGCATTGACAATAATTGGTGTGATGGCATTGTCTGGTCCATTACTTTCGTTTTTTGGATTATTAGCATCTGTGATCGCGTTTATCATATCACCGATTGGATTGGTGATTGCTGGGTTGGTGGCGTTAGGTTCTGCAATGATTAAAAATTGGGACATTGCAAAATCATGGATTGCGGCAGTGGTGAATTATTTCATTGACTTATATAATGAAAGCATGGTGGTTCGGGGAGCGGTTCAATTAATTGTCTTTGCATTAGAAACATTATTCGCAGCATGGCAAATGATTTTTGGTGGGATGTATGATATCATAGCTTCTTTTGCGAGAAGTTTCAAGAAGATCATGAGTGGAATTGGAAAAGTCATAAAAGGTGTGTTGACATTCAATTGGAAAACGATTAAAGCAGGGGCAAAAGATATCACCAAAGGATTATCAAACACATTCAAGTCGGGAATTAAAAAGGTTCAAAAAAGAATTGACAAGTTTGCAAAAAAAAGTGCAAAGAATTGGAAAAAAGCATATGAAAACACACTAAAAAAAGAACCTATTGAGTTTGTGACAGAAAATGATATCCAAAGGGGTGTGGATCAAATGGGGAACTGGGCAAAAAGAGGGATTGAAAAAGTCAAAAATTTATTAGGTGATGATGCAGAACAAATTAATTTTGAAGAAATGTTCGGGGAAACACCAGCGGTTGTGCCACCTACTCCAACAACCACAGGAACTGGAACACCCACGACTGGTGGTGGTGATGATACTCCAGATAGGGATTGGAAAGCTGATCTCGAAAAACAAAAATCAGCAATCCGAACACATTTGGAACAACTTGGTGGAATGTGGGGCAACTTTTTTAATAAACAGGATCAATCGTGGAAAAATTGGGGGGCAGCTGCACAGGCAATCACAATGGAAGCCTTGGATGTGATCGGTGATATGTTAAGTGGATTGGATCAAGCCGCACAACAACGAACACAAAATGAGATGATTCGTGAAGATAACAGATATCAAAAGAAATTAGAGAATTTGAAAAATGAAGGATTGAGTGAAAAAGAATTCAACAAACGAAAACGTGATTTAGAGTGGGACTATGAACAAAGAAAAAGTGAAATTCAAACACAGGCAGCGAAAAGAGAAAAAAGATTTGCAATTTTTCAAGCCATTATCAACACTGCGGCGGGTATTGCAAAAGCAATTCCAAATCCGTATTTAATGACATTAGCAGCGGTGGTTGGTGGATTACAAGTCGCAGCAATAAAATCACAACCGATTCCAATGGCAAGGGGGGCATTGGCATTCAGTCCTACAAATGCAATTGTTGGTGACAATCCAAACGCAATGAATGATCCCGAAGTGATTGCACCATTGTCAAAATTAGAACAAATTTTAGGAAAAAAAGAAAATACAGTTCGTGTGGTTGGTTCAATTTCTGGAAATGAAATTGTATTATCTAGTGATAAAGCAAACATAAGTTTAGCACGTTATGCATAAAAATTAAAAGATGGCCGTTGTCAATTCAGTATATGAAGAAAGATTCAGATCATCATTCAAAACTTTAAATGGTCGTATTTTTTATGTTTCAATCTGGGATCGCAAATGGACCTATTCAGGTGCATCAATGGGAACACCACCATATCATTTCCAAATTTCAGATAATGGATTGAACATTCAATTTGATTGTGATGGTGATGAAAAATTTGCACCAATTGTAGGATCAAAATGCACATTGAATTTCATGGTTGATTTAAAAGACACATCAGAATTTCATGGTGAATTCATTGATGATTTATTGGGGGTGGGATCAAATTCACCTTATACTGAAGGGGATTTGTTTATTGAAGTTCGTGAAGGATCATCAACTGGTGCACATATATTTTTTGGTGAATACCTTATGGACCTGGACACATTGCCAGATGTAGATTCACCATTTCCAATTCAATTAACATTCACAGATGGAATCGGAAAATTAAAAGAAATCCCATTTCAATATTCAAATGTTTTTACAGATTCTAATGAATACAAATACATGGGACATCAAAAATTTCCATATTGGATTGGTCAAGTGATGCAACACACAAAAATGTATAAAAATGACGCCAATCCAAATGGTTTTTGGGACAACGCAACAAACAAATGGTGTTTTGACACTTGTGTTCGTTGGTATAATTCCTATATGTATTACAATCCAGATGATAATGGACCATCAACCGGTGTTTTAGATATGACCAAAGGAACAATGAAATGGGCAGACAAATATAATTCATCGGATCAACAAAGAGTGATTGCAAACGCATATGATGTTTTAAAAGCAATTTGCAAAAGTTGGGGAATGAGGGTTGTTTGTTGGCAGGGTGTGTGGAGATTTCGACAAATTCGTGAAATGGATAATGATGGATCAAGTGGTTCATGGTTCACACCACAAGATCAGTGGACAAGACGTTACAAAGGGGATGGTGAACCAACAGGGACTGATCCAGTAAAACAAAGTATGGGAATTGGAAAATGGGATCGGTTCAGATTGAAATTTCAAAATGTCACTTTTCCTGGACAAAGAATTCAAAAATTACAAGGTTCGTCATACAAGTTTTTACCAACATTAAAAGAAGTCAAAGTCAATTTGGTTCATGAAGGGTTTCAAAATATATTTGGTGGAATACCAACTGGGAATTATTTAGGAACAAATTACATACCATTTTCGGGTGGACCATTTATGAATAGCACACAATATAAATTCAAAACCAGCTTTTTCATTCAAATCACCGCACCAACCAATGTGAATGTTCAATCATTTTGGTTTGTTCAAGTGAATTTAAGAATTATTGCAACGAATACTGGGTTGACTGGAGGAACAATGTCCAGCATTTGTTTAGCCACATTATCATATGATCCTGCATTAAATTCATATGGATGGGATGACACACCAACTTATACACTGGCTGATCTAGGACCAGTCATCACACATTACAGTTCCGCATCACTTGCAGCACCAGGAAATGGTGCAACAAGTGTGATTGAATTGTGGCCAAAATTAGAATTTCCAGGATATCAAGATTCTTCAACATATTATATCATCACAAATGATTCACCAATTTTTGCAGCGAATCAAAATAACGTTGGAATAAATATACAAACTGGTTTTCCTTTCGGATCAAGTGCAATTTTTACAGGATGGGGGAATCCTGTGAACACAACAATTCCTGTGCCACCTTCATGGTCAACTGGTTTTTTCAATAATTTCTTATCCACTATTGAACCAGTGAGCACGACATCCACAGCTACAATGAATACTATTTTTGTAAATACACAAACAGCAGATTCACACGAATTAGATTGGGGTGAAGTTTTTTGGGGTGATGGTCCAGAGCATTGGGATGATTCTGCATTATTGATCCAGTCAGCAGCATCCACATGGGTTTTTGCAGATTGGACCAGTAAAGATTGGAAAAGAATGAATTACACAGAAACATCAAATCCTGTTGCTGATACTGGATATCTATTCACAGAATTATTGACGTATCAAATGAAACAATGTCAAGCTACCACATTACGTAGGGCATCATTTAGAGCCGCACAGATGGATGATTATTATGGTGGACAACCATTTTTTATGAATCCTGTTGGAACAATTTGGGATTGTGATGAAAATTCAGATGGGACACCGAAAGAAACGATTTATTTTTTTAGACGTGGAAATTATAATATGATGATGAATGAATGGGATGGTGAATGGATTGAAGCACAAATCGGAACAGCATCATCGAACACCATATCAGTGATGGGGGGCAGTTCCAATTTACAAGGTCCGGGTGGTGGAATAGGAAATCTCGTATCATCAACAGGTGGAAATCCACCAGCAATGGCCATTTTATTACAAGGAACAGCAAATGTGACTAAGGATGTTGCAATTACATCATTAAACACTGTGGTTATGGATCAAACACCACTAGGGAACACATTTGTTTTAGGAACAGATTATGATTTAAAAAGTGGTGATGAACTTTACATGGTTTATCCATCTGGAATCACTTATAAAATAACATTGACAGCAGATGTTGCAACAACAGATGAAAGTATTTCATTTAGTTCAATTACACCAACAGAAAGTAGTGAAGCACCACCAACAATTCAAATTCCGTTGATCGATATTTACGAACAATCACAACGAAAAACCAAAGGAACAATTGCAGGGATGACAGTTACATCCACAACTATTGATGGTGCAGCCAGCATTGGAAGGGAACAGATATCATTTCGTGGTGAAGGATCATCAATCACCGCCAACACATATTATGTTTTAAATGGTGAAGACAACAACAAATCAGGAAGATTTGGATTAGAAAATGATGAAGCACCATCCAATATTGATTCACAAATTTCATTGAAAGGTGGAATTTTTTATTGTGATTCAAAATACAGGATTGAATCAGGAAGTGTTGCAATCAGTGCCACCACCAGTTCGGTGTTGACTGTTGCATTATATAAAGCCACACCAGTTGACAACACATCTGGAAATATTGCAATGACATCGATTGGAACAGCATCAATCACAGGGGCAGGGAATTCAAAACCACGAATTGCAAGTTTTGGATCATTATTAGGAACAGATATTAATGCAGGTGATATGATCATTCCCCATGTCATCACATCGGAAGCAGTGGAATCAACAAATTTTAGGGGATCAATAACATTTACATTAATCAGGAAATCATGACAAAAGAAATTAAAGACACATTTGAAATATTAGCAATGAACGGAACGGCGGTGGGATTTAGTGTCACCGATTGTAACGAAATTTTGACATTTGTTTCGTTGGTATTAGCAATCAGCATCAGTTGCTATAAATTATTCATCTGGAGCAGAAGAAAAAAATGAAAAAGAAAAAAACAATTGAAATGCCATTGTTTGTAATTTATATGATCATCATTATCATATTAATTTTCGTTGGATATGAATAAAAAGAAAAAACACAAAGGAATATTATCACCAGATGAAATTAAAAAATTGCTTAAAAAAATATATAAAGAAACTAATGGAACACAGCAAATATTTTTACGACACACAAAGAAACATGCCGACAAAAAATGAATTAAGGTATTTCAAAAAAGATTTATCGGAATTTGATTCACCAGATGAAATTGGTTCGGGATTGAAAAACATGAATATTGATTTTGTTCATCGATTGGATGAAGCCCGTCATTTATCGGGTTGTCCATTCCGTATAACATCGGGATTTAGAACAGCTGCTTATCATGCAGATCTTAAAAAAAGAGGTTATCACACAGCAAAATATTCTGCACATTTGAAGGGGATTGCCGCCGATATATCAACACCAGATTCAACAACCAGATATAAGATATTAAAAGCATTAATGGATGTGGGGTTCACTAGATTTGGAATCGGTGAGAAATTTTTGCATGTTGACGAAAAAAAAACATCCACAGATTGTATGTGGGACTATTATTAAAATCAAGTAATTAATTAAAAATAAAAAAATGAAAAAACTATTATTAACAACAATTATTGCATTAGGAACATTATGTGCATCTGCACAATTTAAAATTATGACTAATGTGGAACAACCAGCTGATAATGAAGATTGGTCGGTTGAAAATTTTACAAATGACATCGCAGTTGGTTATCAAATAAACGATGCGGTTATGTTAGGTGTGAAAAAGAATGGTGAAAATTATGATTTTGTTGGAAGATATAATGTGTCCAACAATGTATATTTATCTGCACAAATGCCATCAGAAAATTCAACAGAAAACATCACATGGGGTGTTGGCTTTTCAATCAATGTTTGGAACAACTTATATGTTGAACCAAATTACACAAGAAAAGATAATGATGAAGGATTCAATGTTGGACTATCATATAAACTTTAGTATTAATAAATAAAAAAATATAATAAAATGAAAAATGCATTTCTTACAATCTTAAAATCTAAACGTGTGTTACTAGGAATCAGTGGAATAATTATTCCCATTATAATGAGAGCATTCGACTTGGATGAAACCGCAGCGGATCAGGTATGGAAAACCGCACTTTTACTTATTGTGGGCCAATCAGCGAGCGATTGGGGCAAAAATAGTAAATAAATAGTAATATAAAGAAGGGTGGTTGATTCCATCCTTCTTTTTTTTATTAACGAATAAAACATATTGTGTTTGAAAAATATAAAAATGAAATAATTGCAAAATGGTTGAAAGGTTATGGAACAACACATATTGCACAAGAAATAATCGACAACAACAACCTTGAAATATCTATTCCAGAATTTCAAAAAACCATCGAAAACCTTATCAAACATCATTTGGTTGACAAAGAGTTATTAAAATCAAGTGTCAAATTAGCAAAACAAAAACAAAAACAACAAGACCTCAATCGGATTGAAAGAAAATCATTTCGTGAACATGCACGAATTGAAAATGCAGTTTCTGAATATAGTTCCGAAATCGTCAATGTTTTAAAAGATTATAATTTAATCCTTCACACATGTGATCACAAGATCATAAAAGATAAAGGTGTGATGATTGTGCATCTAACAGACACACATTTCAATGAATTGGTGAATATAGATGGGAACAAATATGATTTCCTTATCGCAAGCAAAAGATTGAGAAAATTTGCAGAACATGCAAAGAAACATGCCAAACTTTACAAGATTAAAAATGTGTTATTAGCCATCACGGGTGATCTAATGAATAGTGACCGCCGATTGGATGAAATGTTATCAATGGCAACAAATCGTGCAAAAGCAACATTTTTGTCTGTGAATTTAATATCACATTTTATTCGTGATCTAAACAACATTGGACATGTGAGTGTTGCATGTGTTACTGGAAATGAATCAAGAGTGAAAGAACACAATGGTTGGACCGATATCACAGCTTCGGACAATTATGACTACACAATATATGAAATGTTGAGGTTGTTATATGAAGGAAAAAAGGGTGTGGATTTTGTGGATTGTGGTTTGGAAGTGGTTGTGAATGTTGGTGAAAAAAATATTTTATTAATACATGGGCATCAAATGAAAGGATTAAATGAAATCCAGGTGTCAAAATTAATTTCAAAATATTTGAACAAAGGAACAAAAATTGACTTTGTAATATGTGGACACAAACATCATTGTTTGATTGGTGATTTCTACGCACAAGCAGGTTCACCAGTAGGAGCAAATTCCTATTCGGATAACGCATTGAACCTTTCAAGTGTTGCAAGTCAAAACATTTATATATATACAAAGGATGGAAGATATGACACACGAATTGATCTGCAAAACACCGATAACTATGAAGGATATGAAATCAATTTAAAATTGGCAGAATACAATGCAAAATCATTGTTGAAAACAAAATCCAAAAAGACATTGTTTGAAATTGTGATTTAGTATATTTGCCAATTATTCAGTTGATTATTCTTTATTTCTCTAAATAAGTTTTGTTTTAGTTGTAGAAGCCACCATTAATTTGGTGGTTTCTTTATTAACAATGAATATGTGAATAACTTTACAAAATGATTGTTGAAAACCTTTTGATGTTCACAATTCATTCATATCTTTGTCACAATAATTAAACGAATTAAAAACAAAAACAAAACAAAAATGACCACAAAACGCTATTTATGGTATAAAAATGAAATCCAAAGATTAAAAGAATTGGACAAACAAATCACCTTAAAAATTCAACACCAATTAAATGTTATGGATCAAAAAGAAAAAAATCATGGAAAATAGAAAAGAATATTTTTCAAGAAAATTAGTTGAAAACCGATTTAATTCATTGATTCAAGTCATGGAAGATATGTCAAAAGAATATAAAAACATGGAAAGTGTTTCATGTGCATATAAAATTTGTGGTGAACAATTACGGAAAGAACTTACATCAATAATTAGGGATGACAATTATCATATTATTTCATCCAAAAACCTGGAAAATATGAAAATGTTTGGATCAATCATTGATGATTTATTAATTAAAAAACAAAAAAAAGATGACAAAAAAATCAGTAATATCAAAAATAAATAAAAAAGAACAATGGAATGACTTGTTCAAATTTGAAATGGAATTTGAAGATGGTTCAAAGGGAATGATGTATAAAAAAACAGATGATCCAAAATGTGAAGTTGGTGATGATGTGAATTACACATTAAGTGATAAAGGAACAATAAAAATACTTACCGAAGGACAACAACAATTTAATTCTTTTCAATCTAAAAAAGAAGTTGATGATGAGGTGATTATGCTTCAATGTATGTTTAAAGCGGCGGCACAATTTCAAGCCACTAAAGGTGAAGGATCAACCGAAGATGTTATACGAACAGCAAAAAGATGGTATGAAGCCGCAAAAGATATATTAAAAAACAAAGATATGAAAGATTATCCCGAAGCAGTGAAAGAATTAAATGAGATCATCAAAAATGATGTTCCATTCTAATTATGGAAAAAACAATTCATATTGCAAAAAGTGTATTGTCAAAAATGTTCAAGATTCATCCGTGTCATTTTGAAGAAAACAAAACCAGGTCCATATCAGTGGTCGAAGCAAGAAGATTTTTGGTTTATTATCTAGTGAAAGAATGTGATGTTCGATATCTACATGTGAAAAAATTTATTCCTTCATTAAAAAACCATGCCACAGCAATTCACCATTTTAAAAAAATGGAAAATTTAATGGATGTTGAATGGGAAACACGATCCAAATGGGATCATTTCAGACACAAAATGGAGAAAGAAGGACACACACATTTAATGAAAGATTATACCGAAGCAGTGAAAGAATTAAAAATGGTCCAAACACGATTGGATAATTTAAAAAAGATGATTTGATGGGACACTTTGAAAATATAAATCTTTCCAACAAAAGATCAGAAGATGAATCATTTGTTGACTATAAAGAAAGATTGAAAAAAAACAGGATCAAAATCCAAATGCATTTGAAAGGTGAATTGATTTGGGATTCTAAAGAACAAGGAACAATGATTAAAAACAAATAAAATGAATTTGAATGATTTTATATTAACGAAAAGAAAATTCCAAACGGAAAGTGTTGAATTATATATAAAAACACTGGAAGATGAAATCGTCAGATTGAATAAAATGGTTGACAATCCTTCTATTAATGATGACATTATTGAGTTTGAACCAATAAAAAGATCATCCAAATTTAGAGATAACGAATTGGAAAATGAATGTTTAATTTTTTGGAAAAAAAATGGTTTTGATTTTGATCTTGATCATATAAAGATTCATGAACCAAAACTTTTCGCTAGAGAAATGAAAAAAGCATATGACCGAATGAATCAACGACAACATTACAGAGCAAACAAATTAAAAAATAAAGAATTTGAATTAAATGATATTGAATATTAACTAAAAACAAAACAAATGAGGGCACAAATTACAAGTTTCAAACAACAACAATCCAAATATGGGGACACGTTTTTTTATGTGTTTTTTAAAGATCAGAATGGAAAAAGTTTCAGATCATGTATTTATCAAAACATGAGAAACTTTGCAAAATGGAAAAATGTTTTAAAAAATGGAATGGTATTGGACAACCTTACTTTGAAAGACAAAGGATTGATTGATGCAGATTCACAATTTCACATCATTGGTGTCAAGGATTACACATTATTGTATAAAAAACCAGAAACACAACCACAACCAAAGGTGATTCAAAAAACATTATTTTAAATGAACAATCCAACTTATTGGGCAGTAATACCAGCCAACGTCAGATATTCAAAATTGAAAGCCAATGCAAAATTGTTATATGGTGAAATCAGTGCATTAACAAACAAAGAAGGATATTGTTGGGCATCAAATAACTATTTTGCAGAATTGTATGGTGTTTCAAAAAACACGATCAGCTTATGGATCAATCAATTAAAAAAATATGGATTCATTCATGTTGATGTTATAAGAGATAAAAACAAACAAGTGATCAAACGAACAATGAGTATCATCAAAAATGATGAGAGGTCACAAGTATTTAAGGAAGATGCTATCATCAAAAATAATGAAGTAAATAATACAAGTCATAATAATATAAATAATAGCATACAAATGATTAATTTTCGTAAAATGAAATTTGGTTCAGAAGTTTCAGAAGAAAGTGTGGGAATTTTAAGTGTAGAACAATCAAATGAATTTCTTGATTATTGGACTGAAACAAACAGGTCTGAAACCAAAATGAGATTTGAAATGGAAAGAACTTGGAATACCAGAAAAAGATTATTTAGGTGGAAAAAAGTTGGTGAAAGATATAAAACAAAATCATTCAATTCAAAATCCAAAATCACCAATGCACATAATGAATGGATGAAAGCAAAAGAATTTATTGAAAAGAATAAATGAAAATTGAAGAAAAATATTTTGTTCAAAGTATAAAAAAAAGTATTTGTAACGAATGGTTATTGAAAAAACATTATGCCAGAAGAATACCATCAATCAATTTTTCTTTTGGTTTGTATGTGAAAGAAACAAAAATTTGTGTTGGTGTTTGCACATATGGAATTCCTGCATCAGACAATATGTTGTTGTGTTGTGGTCCAGAATATAAAAAACATGCTTTTGAATTAAACAGATTGATCAAAAATGACAACCTGGAAAAGAATGTTCAAAGTTGGTTTGTGTCACAAACTTTTAAACTTTTAGAAAAACCAAAAATCATCATTTCATATTCCGATCCAAACAATGGACACAATGGTTACACATACCAGGCATTAAATTTTTTATATACTGGAAAAGGTGGATCAGCTAAAGAATATGAATACAAAGGAAGACAATACACATCCAGACATTTGAATAAGGAATGGATGTTGAAGAAAGGATTCACATATGATGATGATAAAACTATTGATCAGAATTTTGAAAGGAATGGTGGAAAGATCATTCCACAAAAAAAGAAATTAAGATATATAATGTTTCTTGGAAACAAAAGGGAAAAAAGAATTTTGAAAAAACTTTTAAAATGGGATGTTTTTCCTTATGAAAAAGGTCAAAACGAATATTATGACACATCATATAAAACAACCACACAATTTGAAATGTTTTGATATGATTGAAGAAATAAAACCAGGTGAAATAATTTATGGTGATTGTCAAATAAAATACATTTTAAAAAATAGAACATACATAATCAATTTAAACAACGAAATAATTTCCAGACCATATGAAAGTGAATTTCCTAAAATTAAAAACACAGATTTGATTGTTTCAAAATTAAAAAAACACAAAAACAAAAGACATGAAATTAAAAAAATCGAATATACAAAATTATCAATTAAGGTTAGAACAGGGTTTATTCATAAACATAACACAACAACAAAACATTCAACTGGCAAAATAGAAAAACAAACAAGATTGGCAAATGGGACATATGTATAATCAAATAAAAGATATTAAAATGAATGATCTACAATCATTGTGTGTCGATCTTTTGGCAAAATCATTTCTTGAATTAAGACAAAAAACAAAATCTGAAGAATTGATTGCATATGCACAAATTCTTTCTGATGATCTAAAACAAGATTTTGAAAAACTAACTTTTGAAGACATTGTCAAAGCATTTCGTGAGGGTGTTCGAAACACTGATGATTTCTTGATATCAGTAAAAACATACTATAAATGGATCAAAGCACATCGGCAAATTATTTGGGATAATGTTGACAAACCGATCCATCAAATTGACAAGCGGTTGAAATATAGAACAAGAAAAGGAACTGGAATAAAAAAAATATCAATCAATAAAAATCTAATATCATGACAACAATTTATTTTCCCATCATTACATTTACACTGGTTTTTTTAACTGGATTAACAATTGGAATATATATATCATCACTATTTAATAAAAGAAAACAAACAAATTATGATGATTTTTCACCACCTGCTGATCATGATGACGATCCATCAATCGTCACAAAAGAAGATGGATTGGATGTAACATATATTGATCACAATGGAAACAAAGTCAAAGTTCCTGTTCAAAATATCACAGGTGATCCATCATTTTTAAGGGATGACATTAATCATAAAAAAACAAAATCATGAAATATGAAAAAATAATTATTGCCGTAAGCAAACCAATTTTCAAATTAAAGAAAAAAGAAGATAATATGGGACATGTGTTTATGGATGATAACGAAACTGTGGGAAAAATGATTTTTATTGCAGACAAAAAGAAATATCAAGAATGGTGTTTATGGATGAAAGAAAACAAACAATGGGAACAAATGAATGAAATATATATTTATGATCGCACACATGTATCTGGTGAAGATATGATTGAAAGAGCGACCATGATGTTACATAAATATTCATATGTTATCACATTGAAAGATAAGTTCAAAAAATGTTGGTTCAATGGTGAAGTTGATGGATGTAAATTATTTCCCGAACATGCAATTGATCCAGAAAATAAATATTGGTGATAGTTATCAAAAATCATTTGTTGATAAAAACACACACAAGTGTAATATAATTCCATAATTAATTCATTAGTTTTGACAAAACGCTGATGATGGTGAATGGATTATCGTATGTCGTAATACACAACTTTTACTTTCATAATACATGTTGAAACAATCCACATATTACATCTGGAAATCTTTATGTGAAAAAGAATTAAAGATGGAAACACCACCACAGCGTTTTTTTTGTATTCGCAGAGGAACGGGAAACTGGATTGCGGAAGTATATGTGATTTATGATTTAAAGGATCACATCAAAGAAACAATCTACACCTTACCAGAAGTTGTGGAAATAATGGCAAAAGAAAAAGAATTAAGAAAAAATGAAAGCACTGGTTCAATTTGAAATAAAAAACACATACGGATTAGACAAACAACAATTGAAAGAAAAGATTGTTGAACACATGGTCAATGTGATGGATGGATGGACCAAAGGTCAAAACACTTTAACAATTGAATTTATATATACTTATGAAGACATTGACAAACACACTGGTCTATCTATTAACTAGCATTATTGCATTGCCATTGGTGGCAATTGTGTTTTTTGCATCATTGATGTGGTTTACATTGATTGAACTTTACAAAGTAATAAAGAATGAGCGAAGATGAATTACAAAGAGGTTTTGTGAAATACCTTTCACTTAAATATCCAAAGATAAGGTATTGTGCATCATTAGGTGGAATCAGGACCACATATAAACAGGCAGTGAAAGCAAAGGCCAATGGATATATTAAAGGGATGCCAGATATCCAAATCATGGAAGCAAGGGGATCATTTCATGGATTGTTTATTGAATTGAAACATAAAGGATATGCAACAAAAGAACAAAAACAATGGATCAAAGATTTGAATGAAAGAAATTATATGGCAGTAGTTGCAAAAGGGATCGATCAAGCATGTGAAACATTGGATGTGTATATGTCAAAAGAAAAAACAAAAGTGTGTGGATGTGAAACCAATTAGCAAAAAGCAAAGTAAAGTAAAGAAACAATTGATCCAGATATACAAAGAGATCTCAAATGAACGTGGACATTATTGCACTGGATGTGGCAGATCAGATGTTCCATTATCACACAGCCACATCATTCCAGTATCAAGAAGAAAAGATTTGGAAACATCAAAGGACAATATCACTTATCATTGTTTAAGTATGAACGGAAGAAAGGGATGCCATGACATTTGGGAAAGCACAAACAGAAACACATTATTAGATTATCACAAGAACATTGAATATATATTATCAGTGGACACTGAATATTATTTCCTGATCACTGAAATAAAAGGGGGGTGTATTTGAAAAACATCTTCAAAAAAAATAGGTGTGATGTTTGACAAAGAATAAAATAAAAAAATAAAAAGAACCACATATGTTTATTATTTATGCCGACATTACCAAAACATAAGACAAAGAATTGGATTGTTAAACGTGATACCAGGAAGGGTAGGTCAACAGGAATGAACAATCACAAAGGGGTGGTGTCCTTCTATAACACAAAACGATGGAGAAGTGTAAGAAATTATTTTTTTCAACGAAACCCATTATGCAAAACGTGTAAGGATAATGGATTAATACAAAGAGGACATGTTGTGGATCATCGTGTTCCTATTCGTCAAGGTGGTCATGAATACCTAGAAAGTAATTTGCAAACATTGTGTGAGAAATGCCACAATAAAAAATCACAAAAAGAAT
>VTLG01006014.1_pt1 | contig 27291 bp, 33 predicted proteins | sample 4694571 | NCBI WGS metagenome assembly VTLG01 (sample SAMN12604809, study PRJNA352737) | marine metagenome | biome: ENVO:00000447; feature: ENVO:00000209|ENVO:00000569|ENVO:01000036; material: ENVO:00002151; isolation source: viral sequences binned using virsorter ...
AGCATTCCTCACCAATTCCATATTTTAAGTTTCAAAAAAATATTTCATGTTAAGTTTGAAATAAAGTTATATATTCTTATATTATTATATGGATAAAGTAGCAGAATTAAAGAAAAAACCAGCAAAAACCCTCGCAATTGATTATTGTGCATATACAAACCTCACAAATAAAGAAGTCGCTGTTAAAGTAGGTGTTTCTGAGGCTTCTATTAATAAGTGGAAACAAGATCCAAACTTCATAGATGCTGTGTATGAAAAATATATGTTAAAGTTTGGTTTAGAGATACCAAATATCTTAGATGCTGTGGTTCGTGAGGCTGTTAGTGGTAATATGGTTGCAGCTCGTTTAGCCCTGGAGCATAGTGGAAAACTTGTTAAGAATATTAATATAACTGTAGACTCTCCTTTTGAGAAGTTCTTAAAGGCTGTTCCTGATGCTGAGGTTGTTGAGGATGCTGAAATTGTAGATGTTGGTACTTTTGAGCACTTACCTGAAAGAAAAGTCCAAAACCCTGCTAAAGTATATAAAAAAGATCAAGTTGCTACTAAGGAAGCTATTAAAAAGGCTGAAAGGAATGCTCAACAGAAGGTTTGGTATCAATGGAGAAAAAGAGCTAAGGCAGTAGGGGTAGAACCTTTAACATCAAGGCGACCAACACCAGCACAAAGAAAAGAATGGGAAGAAAAAATTATTAAGGCAGAAGTGGGTGAAGGGTAGTTCCTTTGTTTCCTTAAGGAAGATAAGGACAAAAAGGAATACTATTTCACTCCAAAATCAACTAATACCCATTAAGCCTATTTCATTCTTACCTAAGACTTCACAAATATCATCATAAATATCAGCAGGGATCATTATAGGTTCGGAATTGTCTTTTTCTGAGGTAATATCTAAAAATTCATCATGTTTCTTTAAAAGATACTTCAATCTTAAAAATAATCTTATAAATTCTTGATATTCTTTATCTGACATTACTTTTTAATAGCTCTTTTTATATTTTCATACAATTCTTTTTCTGTTTCCTCACTCATTGTAACTTCTATAAATTCCCTTTTGGGTCTTGTTGCAACCCCATCTCTGGAATCACCTTCATGGTGAAGAATGCCATAATGCTCCATGTATAAACCTTTCTTATCACCTTTTATACTATTGTATAATGTTTCTGTGTATTTTAATGGAGTTGTTGATCTCGTGGGTGTAACCCTCTTATTATTAACATAAAAACCTTCACTCCTTGCAATTTTAGTTGAAGTTCTAAGTGGGACACCATGTTTTACTTTATCTATATTTTTTTTTGATGTATTGGCACTATCCTTACCTATATCCTCTAAAGAATCTTCTATGATTTTAGGTAATTTTCTTAAAAGTTTAGAAAAACTGAAGTTTGCTGTTGTTTTAATAGTCCACATATTATGGTATCTGTTTTATTAGGTTATTGTTTAATCTCACTATACCTTCAGGTGGATCAGAGCCCTCAAAGGTAATTTTTAAATTAGCATAGTTGTTTTTAGAGGGGAATATAGAAGAACCAAGATCTGCACTTATAGCCCCAGCATCTCCTTTTCTGAAAATACCACCACCAAATCTTGATTTTCTCTTTCCAAAGTTGTTTAATTTAACTTTTAAGTCCATTGTAAGCTCTTTTATTTTAATTGAGCTATGAGGGGCAAGAGTTAATAGAGGAACTTTAACTGTTTGCCCACTTATAACCATATCTATGCATTTAGGATTGCCATCCTCATCTAAATACTTATTTAAAGATTCTATATGTTGATTTTCAGCTAAAGACTGAGCTTGAACAACAGCATCATACAAACCTTTAGTTAGATGGTCTAGGAAACTGCCTTTTTTAACTTGTTGGTTGGCTGCCACTAGAAGCTCCTTTAGATTTACCTATAGAACTATTAAGCATATCCAAAACCTTCATTAAACCCTCAGGTTTTTCCTGTTTTCCTTTAACTGAAATAGAATATTTAGCAGATGTGTCTGATTTTCTGCTGTTTTCAGAGTGATGTGACACTTTTCCTTGGAATTGAGCACTCCAACAACCAAATCCACCCTTAACTGTTAATTCAGCAGACGAATCTGTCGATGATTTACTTGCAGTTTGTGTGGAAACCTCCATATCAAACTCAACATCAATACTATCAACACATAAACTTGGTATATTTATAATTGAAAGCAGAGGAACATCAAGTGCAACCTGTTCTGAACCATCTTCATATTGAAATTTAACAGATTTAGTGTTTCCACTACTGTCCATTCCAACTTCTGTTATAAATTGAGCAGTTGTTGCTGCTAATGATTTTTGTCCTTCTGCTGCTGCCTGAAGTGGAGCTGCAATCAGGTTTTCGATTGGTAAACCAGTAAACTGATTCGCTATATTTGCCATTTTTACCTCTTTAGTTAGTTAATTCTTCGCTTTCAGACTCTACAACTTCATATTCACCTTGCTCCATAGCCTCTAAATGTGGATCTTCCATTGCTTCTCTGTTTTTTTCCACTATTTTTTCAGCTTCCTTACGAGATAAGTCATTATTATACTCCATCAACAAGTCTACTTCATCAATCATGTGATGTTTTAGCCTATGTTCGTCTAATAATACTTGATCTTGTACTGTTTTTGGATATTCAGGTTCGTTAAAGTCTAATTTTAGCTTCTCTGGAAGTTTTATATTGTTATAAGCAGCGATTTCTCTCTCAATATAGTATAATTCGTGCTCATACATCCTCCAAAGCTCTAAATCGTCTTGATAATCTTCGAATCTTTCTAAATCTTTAATTTTTAAGGCAATTCCTGAAGGAGTTTCACCTCCATCTTGGGCAAATTGAACATATAAGTGGTTATTTTGTGCTACTAAGTCCACCTGGAACTTAATATTCTCTATAACTGACTCAATATTACCTGCTGGAGATACAATTCCGAATGTTGCACCTTCAGGTAAGTCAATTATTTGGTCAGAACCTGCTCTTTCTATTCTTTTGTCTGAATCAACACCTGTCATAAAAGGTTGTCCGAACATTTGAAATCTTAAACCAAGTTGCATCTCTGTCATTGCTATATTTACCTGCTCATTGCAATCTACAATGTCATTTGCACCATCTACGAAAAATTCATCTATTTGTTCTTCTCTGTGGGTGAATAAAAATGGTAAAATACCATATCCATGCTCATATTCATCAATTATATTGCCATTTTCATCATAATGAGCATAAATTGACTCATCCCAGTAAGCCCATTCGCATTTATCAATATAAGAAACATCATCAGGTTGCATTAATAGGGGATACATAATAGCTGAAGGAGTAAAAGGGTCAGATAGATGAACATCAAAATAATAAACAGGTCTGTAATCAAAATAAGGCATTCCATTAAACTCTTTATATATAACTTGTGTTGCTACAGTTCCCATTAACCGAGTCATCCTTTCAACATGCTTCATTCTTGCATCTTTTTTTATAGTAAGTAAATCATATTGCTTATTCACATTTCGATTAGCACCAACTGTGTAAATTCTGCTCATTTTATTAACAAACCTTCTTGTAAAATTAGCATTGTAGCAAGGAATCTCCCTAAAAGCATCTGCTGTAAAATAATTCTCTATATACTGAGCAGTTGAATTTCCTCCATAGTAATTTAACATTTTCCTAACCCATTCTCGCCTTTTTTGTTGAGTTAGTTGCTTTGTTTCTTTAACTGATTGTGTTATTATGTCTTCAACTGTCATATTTATCATCTTGTCCTCACTTTAAATTCTCTTTGTTTAATTGGAAATCTATTTATAAAAAAATATCTTATCATGTCACACCCATGATCGTGGTAACCATCTTTTACAGGCTCAGGTTTTAAGTCTGCACCCTCTTTGGGCTCAGGATAACGATAATTTTCTAAATCCATCATTATACCTGTGCATTTCTTATTAACATGAAAATGCCTTTCTCCTTGAGCATTCTCTACAAAACTTCTTACATGGGACACACCTGAAGCTATACTTTTAGATGTTTTATCTCTCTTTGTGTTAACTATTATCCCATTTTTTTTAAAAATCTCTATATCACCAAGCCCTGATTGACCTTGAGCTTGCATACCAGCAGGGTCACCGAAATATTTAAGGACATTATAAGGTTTTGCCTTAATATTTAAGGCTAACTCGTCTGTTTTTACATTTTTTTTATGTATTATCTCATCAATCATATTAATATGCCATATTCCACCAACTCTATGAGTTTGAAACCAACCAACAGCAGGCATCCTATACCCAAAGTCAATAGAACAAAAAGTAGGAAAGTTTGGATTATAAGGATACTCACCTACATCTAAATCTCTTTCAAATGGATAAACACGACCAGCAAACGAGGTAAATTTAGCTCCATATTCTTGCTCATATACCTCTTTAGACATATTCCTTTTTCTTTCAACAAGAAAAGAGTCCTTAACTCCATCAGGGAAGGCAAAGTGGTTTTCCCAAGAAGGTGCTTGATGTGATTCCCATAAGTCGTCATCTTTACCGAGGAGATATAAATCATAGATCCAATTAAAACCCTCTGGGGTTGTTATAAATATAGCCTTTCCCTTCCTATCTGATAGAGTTGGGGATAAATACATGTCCCAAATTTTCTTTTTTACCTTAGCTGCCTCATCTATTATAAGAAGATCTAAACCCTCTCCAACTAAAGAGTCAGGGTTGTCAGCAGATTTGGCTTCAACTACTGTGTCCCATTTAAATCTTATATATCTTTCTTTTTCTGAAGCTCTATCTATATCATTTGGATGTCCGACAACCATCTTCTTCCAAATCTCACGAAACATTAAATCTGCTTTATCGTAGGATAAGCCAACCAGCCATATCCTTTTACCAGGCTGAGAAGCATAATATGTTGCTTCCATAGCAGATGCAGTAGTTTTACCAAATCTTCTTCCACATACCATGACAAAAAACCTTGCTGTCGTCTTTTTAGGATAATGCAATTTGCTTTGTCCATAGTGTGGCTTATAATCCATAAAGTTAAACCACTTTTCTTTGTATTGTTGTAGTGAATTATCCAAAAATTTGCATTATTTCTATTATTAATTTAAGTTATCTATTAGGATTTTGCAAAAATTAGCAAAATTCAAGTATTTTAATATAAAATGGAGGGCAGTATGTCCGAAGAACAAACACAGGCAACGACAGAAACAGTTAGTGAAAGTCCTGCTACAGAAACTACTCAAGATAGCTCTAATGAGCAGTATATTGCAGAAAGCAAAAAGTATAGGAAAAGAGCTCAGGATGCTGAAGCGAAGTTAGCTAAGTATGAAAAAGCCAAAGCTAAAGCTGAGGAAGAAAGGCTTAAAGAAAAAGAAGAATTTAAAACCTTATATGAAAAGGCTTCTTCTGATATTGAAGGTCTAACTGCCAATGCTGAAAAATGGTCTAAGTATGAAGAAGCTAAAAGAGCATCTCTATTAGAGAGCCATCCTGAAGATGAAAGAGAATCTTTATCTAAATTAGATTTAGAAACTCTTGAATATGTAACTACTAAAATTAATACAACAAAAGCTAATGCTCCTGAAGTTGTAGGTAATTCCAGGAAAGAGTATAAAGCTCCACCTAAGGATTGGACTAAATTGTCTGCTCAGGAAAGACGAGAAAATTGGGATGATATAGTTAAGGATGCGATTTCAAGAAGTAAAGCTGATGTTAAAACTTTATAATTCTCAAAATGAAGCCTTTTAAGGAGTTGAAAGAGAGTTAAATTTAAGATAGGAGTCTAAATGGCTTATTTAGATACAACCACAGGTGCTAATTTTATACCTGAATTATGGGCAGAGCCTATTTTTAAGTTTTACGAAAGAAAACTTAAATTAAAAAATTCAGTTGATGACTATAGTGCTTTAGTTAAGGATGCTGGGGACACAGTTCACATTCCTAAAATCCAAATGGATGGAACGAATGATAAAGCTGCCTCTACTGCTGTAACATTTTCTATTGCAGGGACAGAGGGTAAAGTTGATTTGTCAATTAATAAACATAAATATCTTGCTAATATATTTGAGGATATTGCAACGATTCAGGCAAATTCTGAATTACTGACTAAATATACTCAAATGATGGGTGAAAGTCTTGCAAGAGGTGTTGAAACTGACTTATGGGCAGAACTTGATGGCTTTCAAACATCACAAGATTTAGCAGCAGATAATACACTAGCAGTAGCAGACTTAGAATCATTGTTAGCTAATTTATATGGAAATGATCTTGATCCTAATAATTGTTCACTTGCTGTAAACTCAACAATAATGGCTGATATAATGAATCCATCTTCAGGTATAGCTTCTTACTTTATAAGACAAGATGCAGTAGGTGGAAATGGAAAAGAGCTTAAAACAGGTGCTGTTGGTTTAATTTATGGCATGGATGTGTTTTATTCTCGTGCTATATCAACATCAGGTACAGATGGTACTGTTGTGGGTGCTTGTTATCCATCTGATGCTTGTGTGTTTGCTGCACAAAGAGATGTTAGAGTTCAATCTCAATATGATGTTGAATACTTAGGTACAAAAGTAGTTGCTGATATGATCTATGGTGCTAAACTAATAGATGAATCAGGCGACATCAGAGGTGTTAATATTGCTAATCCTTAATGAGCTAGGGTAAGCAATCAATAATAAAGGGGAGTGTAACACTCCCCTTTACTAAATTGGAGGTAATATGATTTATTTAAAAAATTTAAATGGTGCAGTAAGAGAATATAAAGATGGTGATACAGGGACAGTAGATGCTTTGCTAGATTCAGGAAGATGGGAGAGGATAGCAGGTAGAAAAGACTGGACTCCTTATACAGCACCTAAGAAAAAAACTACCAAAAAGTCTAAATAATGTCTAAGCAGAGAGTTGTTCGTAAAAAGGGTGACCTTACAGGTTGTGGTAAGGGAGATTGGCTTAGAATTGAACTTAATGATGAGCAATATAAGGAAAACTATGATAAGATTTTTGGCAGGAAAAATATCTTAGTTGAAAATAAAATGGTTGCAGATGACTTTAATAAAAAAGATTAAAAAACACGAAGGATTTAGATCTACTGTGTATGAATGCACAGAAGGTTATGAAACAATTGGATATGGCTTTGCTATAAAAGACCTTAAGTTAGACGAGGATATAGCAGAACTAATCCTTGTTCGTAAAATAGCAGATTTAGTTGCAAGAATAAAAGAAACATTTCCTTGGACTAAAGATGCTCCTGAAGCAATACAAGATGTTGTTGTTGATATGTGTTATCAGCTTGGCATAAATGGTTTCTCCAAATTTAAGAAAACAATATACTTACTGGAAACAGAACAGTATCAAGAAGCCTCTGTAGAGATGCTCGATTCCCTTTGGGCAAAACAAACTCCTAATAGAGCAAAAGAGCTTAGTGAAGAAGTTAGAGCAGTACCCTCCAATTAGGAAATTTCACTTTTCTATACTAAATTAATATCAAAAATACAAGGAAAATTTATGCCTTTGAAGGATAAAGGGGTAATTAAACGAGCAATCGTAACCCCTGATAAGCATTTTCCTCTCCATGATGTAAAATCTATAAATGTATTATGCAAGACCATTGAAATAGTTAAACCTGATATATATATAGATTTAGGAGATGTTGGTGAATGGGAATCATTCTCACATTGGAAATGGAAAAGAAAAAAGAAGCCTCCTTTAGAATATTTGCTTCCTGACTTAGAAAAAGATGTTTCAGATGTCAATAAGGGTATGGATCAAATTGATGAAGCACTTGATAAAGCTAATTGTAAAGATAAATATATTACTGAAGGCAATCATGATAACTGGCTTAATATGTTTGTTGAAAGTTATCCCTATGTAGGCAAATTTATATTTAAGAATGCAGTTAGATTGGAAGAAAGAGGATATAATTATTATCCTTTTGGTAAGCATCTTAAAATAGGGAAATTGTATTTTTATCATGGGCATCAGTATGGAGGGCAATACCATGCTGCCAACCATTTAAGAAAATTAGGTTGTAATATAATGTATGGGCATTGGCATGATCTACAACAACATTCTGCAACTCATATGGATGGATGTAAGTCTGCCTGGAGCATAGGATGTTTAAAGGATATGTCAAGAGATAAAAATGAATGGCTTGCAAATAGAAGGATTAATTGGAGTCATGCATTTGCAATAGTGGACTTTTTCAAAGGTGGTTTATTTACAGTACATGTTATTCAAATTATAAATGGCAAAACAAGTTTGTGGGGAGAGCTAATTGAAGGATGAAAATAGGTGATTTACTTTTACTTAAAGGTTATATTAATAAAAAACAATTAACCTCTGCATTAAGTAAACAAGCTGAGTATGCGATAAACTATGATAGATCAGTCCCACTTGGTAAAATTTTAGTAGAAGAAGGTCATGTAACAGTAGAAGAAGTTGCCGAAGCCTTAAATGATCAAACTAAAGTTCCTGAAATAAAAAAGGAGAAAAAAATTATGCCAACAGAAATTGGAGAAACAAGCAAAGTAACATTTGATTTAAAGTTTCTTGCTACAATTGGTGTTGTTATTGTGTCTGCTTGTGCAACATATTTCAGTATTACAGGGCAAGTAGATGACAATAAAAAAGAAATAGATAATATAAAATCTATGGGAGATCTAAAAATTATTTCTTACAAGTTAGAAGAATATGATGAAACATTTAAAGACTTGAAGTCTTTATCTACAACATTGTCCCCTCTAGCTAGTGATTTAACTTATATAAAATCAGAATTGAATAAATTAAAAAACAAAAAGATAGACATGCCTGAGATAGATTTATCAGGTATAGAAGATTGTAAAGATAAGATAGATGCTTTATCAGACAAGATAAGTGCATTTGAAGAAAGACTAACTAAAGTTGAAAAGAACTCTAAGGGAAGATTTTAGTGCCTTATAAAAAAACAAAGGGTGGGTATAAAAGCCCTAAAGGTAAAAAGATGTCCAAAAAACAGGTAAGGGCTTACTATGCCTCCAAAAAAAGGAGAAAAAAGTAATGACTTATGGAGGATTTAAAAATTATATTTTATATGTGGTTGCGATTAGCAGCTATGTTTTTGGTGGTTTTTTTGATTACTCGACTTTATATGGCTCTGCATCAATGGGTACTCCCTATGTAAATGGTGCAATAGAGATTGAGGATGATTATAAATATACAGTAGGAATAAGAAAGATAGCTTTGTTCGACTATCAATCAAGAAAAAGATTTTATAAAGGAACAGAACAACAACTTTCAGATAAAGCAATTGTAGGTGCTGTCAATGGATGGGAATATCTTTTCTCTGCTAGTGCAGTTAGAAACCAGGGTCATGAATATACTGACTCAGAAGTTTGGCTTAAATGGTCAAACAATTGGTTTGTAACTAAAGCGAAATATACTAACAAGGAAAGTAGAGATTTGGAGATATTTGACTATGATGCGAGGTTTAGGCTTAATTTTACTAAAGTTGATTTTACTGTTGGGTGTGCTCTTAGAGGTCATCCAATATATGGGCATCCACCCATAAATGATTACGAAGGAGCTTGGTGGGAGCTTGCCTATGAGTATGGATATACAGATTATTATGTTCCTATAACAGATTTAAATAATAATGGTGAAATAGATGATTATTGGATATGGATTGAAACTGATCCTGAAGAACTTACAGGTTACTGGACTTATTATTATGAGGAAGCTGATTATTATTGGGAAGATGCTGACTCCAATGCAGTTGCTCATTCTGATGGGGAGTTTATACAATATCATTTGCCAAATGTTATAAATCGTTATAATGAAGATAACAAAGAGAAGGAATGGCAAGCAGAAGCTAGTGTTGTTATTGGTATAGATTTATTACTTGGAAAAGAAGAATTTTATTTACACACATGGGTTAATCTCTTTCCTTATTCTGTAGGGCTCACAGATAAGGCTTATGAAGGAGATGAAATGCAATATGACTTGGGCTTGCAAATAGGCACTCAACTAAGTGAGCATATTGGGGTATTCATTGAGGGTAACAAATCTAGTAATTATAACAGAGAAGAATATGATGTAACTACAGGATTTAATTGGAGCTTTTAGATGCTGCAGGGTATTTTGGTAAAAAAGGTATTAGATTTAGTTTTGAAACAATTGTTAAAACAATTTAAATTAGATAAAATACAAGACTATGTTGAAAAGCCAAATGAACTTGATAAGCAAATGGCTGTATTACAGCGAAAAATGGACAAATATGGCAAATATATTGAGGAAATGGAAAAAGACATAGCAAAGATAAAATCTGTTGCACATACACCTATTGATGGTTTAAGTGGCAGATTAGATAAATTAGAAAAAAAGGCAAAATTTTAAAAAAGGAGAAACAATATGTTTTCATTTTTAACAAGTAACTGGGAATGGTGTTTATTAGTTTTGTATGTAGTAGAAAAAGCAATTAAACTAAGTCCATCTAAGAAAGATGACTTAGTGTGGGACATGGTATTGAAACCTGTGGTTGATAAGATCAAAGGGAAGTAATGCCTAGGAGGACTAGAACTACTGATTATGAACCAAAGAGGAAGAATCCTATAACTTTAGGTGATGATTCTAATATAGAAACAAATCTAAAGCCAATTAAGATAGATAGTAAAAACAGTATTCTAGAGCTCTCAGAAAGCGAATTAAAAGTAAGAGGAACAATTGATGCCTCAGCTATAACAGTAGATGGGGCATCTGTTCAAACAGGAGATGAGGTAGGAAGTGTGACTGCACTTAACAATGCTACTGAAAATGAACTTGTTACAGTTGGATCTACTACAACAGAACTTGATGCAGAAGCTAATCTTACTTTTGATGGTGATGATTTAGCAATAGCTGCATCAGGAAAAATATACCTAGATGGTGGAACTCATTCCTATATAACTGAATCTACTGATGATGTATTAAGAATAGCTGCAGGGAATGAAATAATGTTACAATTAGATGAGGGAAATGATTTAAATACAAATTTACATTCTGTAAAAGTAGGAAAATCTCTTTTCTTAACAGAACAAGCAGATGCTTTAGCAGATGTTACAGGTGATGGACAATTATGGGTTCATGATGATGCTCCAAATAATTTATACTTTACAGATGATGCAGGGAATGATATTAATATTTCAAGACCTACTCATACAGCAGTTTGGGGTGGCAATTTAGCTAGAGTTGTAGGAAGTGGTACACATTTTGCAATACCAACAGGATATTTAGCAGCAAATATAGGGTTAGGTACAGGTTCAGACCCTGATACATCTTTAACCTGTGGAACTAATGCAGATGACATAACAGCTTGTGTTTGGTTTTCATTAAATGCTATAAAAGTTTTAAGCTGTACTATAATGGTAGGGCAAGGTGGGGCAACTAATACAGGACATATATGCACTTTAATGAGGTATGATATAGATGCTGATGGAGATTTGTCAAATGGTATTGTTGTTGGTCAAGCAACAGCAATGAATAGTGATGATTATTCACAAGCTAGAAGAAATACTTTAACAATGACTACAACAGAATCTGAGTTACAGGTTTCAACATCACAAGTGTTGGTAGGCTGTGTAGAACCTATGTTGGGTTATAATACTGCTATGGCTGCAAAAGTTTGTATCAAGTATCAAGAAGTACAATAATTTTAAAATAAAGGGACTGTAATCTATGGATTATGATAAAGAAATAGAGAAGCTAGAGGGTCAATTAAAAAACATTGAAGCTGCTTACTTTAAATGTTTGGGGACATTAGAATATTTGAGGGCACAAAAGAAAGAAAAAGAAGAAGGGAAGAAAGAGAAGGATAAATAATGAGTTTTACAGATAAAAAATTAAGCGAAGTCTATAAAGATATACTACATACTAATAATAGTAACACAGGAATATCCTCAACAGTAAAAACAATAACTTGTGGTGATGGAGATACTACTGCATTAGTTTTATCTAATAGAAATGTAAGGGTAGATCCTGCTTCAGATACTACATCAACTTTTCTTGTTCGTGATGCAGATGGAAATGTTTTGGCAGCAGTAGATTCTACTAATGATTTAGTTAAACTAGGGATAGGGCAACATACTGCAAATACTCAATATGCTTATTTTAACATAGGTCAAACAGAATCTTCAGGGTTTTCAGCAAATACACATTATGGGTTATCTTACCAACATGCAAATTATAGTAGTGCTATAACAGGAATCGTAAGTTTTGGAACAGGTACAGACCCTGCAACATCTTTCACTACAGCAGATTCAAATAATGCAAGAGGGTGTGATTTAGTTCCTTTGATATGGTTTGTTCCTGATAATATAACAATAGATGGAGTAACCTCTTTTGAAGGTGCAGATGCAGCAACAGGAGATACAACAAGGATGCATCTTATGTCATATACATTTAATAGTGGCTCGACAAGTGCATTAGCAAGTGGAACATTATTAGCACACAATTCAGATGTAACTAATGCAGGTAGTGAACAAGTATATAAAAGCACTTGGACAGTAGATAGTGCAGATGTTGATGCAAATAAAGCAATTTTAGCATTTTTTAGGTCTGATAGTGTTAATTCAGATTATTCAGTAAATATAATAGTAAAATATCATTTAAGGTAATAAGGAGAAAAGTATGGCTTATACAGGTGGAGAATCAGGAGTTGGAATACCTATTGCAACAGGAGGACAACAGACTCCTTTTGGGGGTAAACAAGGAAATGGTGCATCCTCAGAAACAATAAATTTAAAACAAAAAATTGGAGTTACAGAAACTTCATTGTATACATCTAGTACAACAGCAGCAAAGGGTGTTTTGTTTGCCCCAAAATCTGTTAGTATATCTAATTCAGGTGGTGCTCCTGCTGGAGTTGTCATGAAATTAAACCATTGGTCTAACGATACTACAAATGAAACAAATTCTATTTATCTTCAATTTATTGTTGGGAAGGGTGAAACAATCAACATCCCAATGTCTAGGATTATAGCAGCAGACAATGTTGCTACATTTATGGATGGAACTGCTCTTGCTCAAGCAGCACCTATTCCTAATATGTATAGAGATAGTGGTGCTTTAACTACTGAAGGATTTGCAGATGATGCTGACACAACAATAACTTTTGATGATGGTTCATCTGGTGCTGCTAATAATTTGTTTAGAGTAGGGGATTTAATTAGATTAGATGATGAGATATGCAAGGTTAGGGAAATTGTTGATACAGATGCAGATGGAAATTATACACCTGCTAATTTTGTAGTAGACAGAGGAGCACATGGAAGTACTAAAGCAGACCATACAAATAATACAGCTATTAGGCTTGCATTTTTTAATGCTTATCACAATTTTACTGCTGCGACAGGAGGATATGATAAAGTTCAAACAGATAATGATGGCAAATTTAAAGCAACAAACTTTTTTGGGTATGGTAGAGGTCTTACACAGCAAACTACAGGTATATTACCAGGCTCAGTAGCTATTAAATGCTACAATCCTGGGTATCAAGAGTGGGGCATGTCAGGTGTCACACCAGGAACAAAAACAGGTTTGACAGCTTCAACTACATATAAATTCAACATAACAGTAGATGGAGGAAGTACATTTGCAGATTTAAGTTTTACTACAGATGCAAGCAATGGTAATTTTGGTGGTAGAAATGGTCTTTTGAGTAAAATACAAGAGGCTTTAGATACACAATATTATACTTCAGGGCATTTATTTGAAAAAAAGGTAACTGTAGGTATTGTAAATGGAGATGTAAGATTTACTTCAGGCACAAGATTATCTACTTCTGCAATACTTTTAGCTGCTCCCAGTACTGGAACGACTCCATTTGGAGTTGGTAGAATCCCTGCTATAGGTTTAATAGAAACAGCAATAGCAGCGAGATTACCTGATAACACTTTACCTGCTTCTTCTTCAGCACAATCTGTAAGTAATATAAATGCTTTTATGTATGATGATGGTAGGGGGAATTTAATAGGCAAAGGAACTGGAACAATAGATTATGAAACAGGTGCTATTGATTTTAGATCTTATCCAAACACAGAGTTCGTTGTGTCTGCTAGGTATGGTAATTGCATGTCAGGTGCAGTAAGCGAAGAACAATCAAATACAATAGAGGACATATCAGCAAGAAGTTTAAATGATAACATAGAAACAACTATATCCTTGAGAGTATCAGGATATAATTTAAATGTATAGGAGAGGGAATTAATTATGGCAACAGCACCAACATATTGCACACATAGACAATTAAAGGATGTGTTTCCTCAGGTGGATTCATTTGACACTAAGAGATCTATTTATGGTTGGGGAGGAAATGAGTTATCAGATTGGACAGATTCTACTTTGGATATAGGGTATTGTTATAATGCAGGATTATCTACTCAATTATTTGTAGATGGAAGTAAAATAAATCAAATAACATACTCTACAACTGCAAATTCGACATTGGCAGCAGAATTATCAGCATCAGCATCTAGTATAGATGTAGCTGATGGCTCAGATTTTGGAGTAGGGGATGTTATAAAAATAAATAATGAATATTTAGTTTTATCTGGTGTTAGTAGTAACACATTGACCTTTTCTTTGCCTGCTGCAGCTAGAGGTCTTTTTGATACATCAGCAGTAAAACATGCTAATGGTTCTAGTGTATATATAATTATTGATGTTAGTGCAGATGTTGGAGATGCCACATCAACTGGTCAAGATGCATTAGCTTATGTGTATGATACCGATTTAGATTTAATATTACTTATTCATAATAGTTTAACTCTTAATGACCATCAAATAGAATCAGGAGAAGATTTTTCTACTTTAATTACTAGAATGACAGCAAATGCTAGTAGATACTTAGATGCTAAATTAGACCCTAATCTACCTAAAGAACAATTAAAAGATAAAGAAGGTAACTTTGATTATATTATAGTAAGGACAACTGCTTTAATTGCTGCAACATTCCTTATAAGAGCACATGATCCAACCTCAGAACAAGCAAATGCATTAATGGAAGATGCACAAGGGAATATAGATGCTTTAAATAGTGGTGCAGCAGCCCTATCTTGGCAAACAACTGGAGATTCATCAAAAGGAATTATAAGAGATGTATCATATACATCAGGAAGTGTAAGACCTGTAGATACAAGAGGGAGGTGGACAGGTTCTTTTGATCTTATTCGAGTTTTAATAGTTAATGGTGGGGCAATGGATGGGACAGCCACCTATTCTGTATGGGTTAAGAATGCAGATAAATTAGGAAACCAACAAGGAACACAAGTGGTTACAGCAGAAGAAATTAATGGAGATTATCAAGCTCTTGCAGGAGGTTTGCAGATAAGATTTGGTGGAAGCACTAAAACTTCTGTAGCTACTGCTACTAATGAATGGGAAATAGAAGTTGCAGGTTGGAATGAAGAAGTAGACAACTCTGCTATAAACTCAGTTAGAATGACGAGAAGATAGTGTTTAACCTAATTTGGAAAATATAGAAAATGGCAGTAACTTTTACAAACAATTGGAAGAATATTTTAGACAAGTTAGAGTCTATTTTGGAAACAGAATTTAAAGGGGCTCTACCTGTTTATAAAGGCAATACTGTACCTAAAGGTGTAAATCAAGCATTACAGCTTGTTCCTACAGGGAGTGTGTTGTCTGAATATAGTGTAAGCTCAGAAATGAGAGAATTTTCTGTAACAGTAAGATTTATATTTGCAGAAGTTAATGTTAAGGAGTCTGCATTAGATCATATACTCAGGTATGTTTCTCGAATAGAGGCTTTAATACATGATAATATTGCAATGACTTTAACAGATAGCACAGAGGCTTTTAATTGCAGGCTTGAAACCACAGAATTGAATGCTGATGAAGAATCAGGAGTTTACATAACTGAATGGGCATGGAAATGCCAACATTTAGGTAATACAGGATAAGGAGAATTTAATGAAAGTTAAATTAAAAGAAGGTAGAATGAATAAATATAATGGTCTTTTTAGAAGACAAATTAAGGCTTTAAATAGAGGGGAAGTCATTGAGCTTGATGAAATTCCTAAAGCTGCAAAACCATATTTGGTTGAAGTGGGCAAAAAACAAAACAAGAAGAAAAGTAAAGGAGATTAATAATGGCAATTAGTTCGGTAGCCTTCAGTCCGAAAGAGTTTAGAGTTGCAGTTCAAGCACAAACTGCTTTAGGAACAGCTAAAACAGATGGTATGCAAGAGATAAATGTAGATTCTATAACTCATGGGACTTTAGGTGGTAATAATAATTATGATTTAAAATCAGGTGGAGGTAGAATCCTTCAAGATGAGCATTATTTTCATGACAATACAGGTTATGTTTCTGAAATATCGATTTCAGGGGTATATTCTAGTGAAATATCAATGTTTATTGAAAATATAACAGGTGATACTGCTGAGGTATGGGAAGTAGCATCAAACTATGAACCAAGCACAAATATTAAAACAGGAGCAACTTTAACTGCAGGAAATAGTGAGCTTTTAACATTGGCGATCTTGCCTCCAAAATCAGGAGCAGCAACTCCTAGTTCAACAGATGGTATTGTTTATAAAGATTGTGTTGTAACTTCGTTTTCTTGGTCAGGTGATATGGGAACTAATGGAGGTTTGGTTACCTATTCTGCAACACTTAAAACATATAGCCCTGTTGCTTTAGAGCAAGATGCTGATAGCTATACTATAGCTGCATATGAATTAACTGCTGCTCAAACCCTTAGTATGGGTGATTGGCAAACCCCTGCCAATAGAGTGGTATGTGGACAAGCAGACCTTATGGTTAATTCATTTACACTTAATTTAGAAAATGATGCAGTATTCCTAGGGAGAGGTGCAAGTGGTGTTTGTGAGGTTGTTGGTAGAGGTGCAGAATTTTCAGCAACAGCAGACATAAATGTTAAGTATGATGATGAAAGTGCAGATTTGCTTAATCAATTTCAAGGAGCTACATCGGCTGCATCTGCAGGGAATACTATATTGTCAAATGCCTCAACTCCTGCTGATGGTGCAAGCTGGGGTTTTCAGTTTCCACAATCAGTCTTTACAAGTGTAGCATTGTCTGAGGGAGATGTCATGAATATAGATGTTTCTGTTAAGATGGTTGGGTATGGTAATGGAACATCTACAACTTGCTTAACAATAGCTGATTAATAATTAAATAAGAGGTAGTATGAAAGTCAAACTTGACTCAGGTCGTGAGGTTGTTTTTAATGAACTCACAGTAGATGAAAGAGATGAACTTCTTGATTCTGTGGAATATGATAGTTCTAAAAATGGAGTTAAAGTAAAAATGCTCCACTCAACAATGACTAAATTTATTAGAGTGGCTGTAAAAGGTTCTAATGATAAATTTATAAAGTCATTAACTTTTTCTGAAAAAACAGATATATTTCAGAAAATTCAGGGAGATCTAATGAACCTGGGGGAAGAAGAAGCCTCAGACTAGCTTTAAATGTTATGTTTGAGGCTTGTCAAGGTTGTATGTATGAGGAATACCCTTATAAAGCTCAAATACCTGTTTTAATCAAAGGAAATCGCCCAACTTGGGAGTTTAAGAGTAATGAAGATATTTGGAAGGTTATTGATTTAATAATACAGGAAACAAATGAGCATAATGCAAAAGGCAATCAGTTTGACATAGCATCGACAGTTCAAGCTCAATTGCCTTTTTTTACATGTGCAAATAGAATATTTGACAAAGAATCTCAGAAAGATATACAAAGGTATTTATATTGTGAAAAATTTCATATACCAGCATATAAAGGAAGCTATGGTGAACAGCCATGCTTATGGGTAGAAAAAACATCTATAATAAGAAATGCATTTGCAAAATTAGAAAACAAACAAATTAATAAGGCAAAAAAAGATGGCACAAAAATTAACAATTGAATTTCAACCTAAGGGCAATAAAGCATTAGTTGAAGCTGTAAAACAAATGGATGTTGCAACAAAAAGGTTGCAAGGTAAAACATCTCAATATGAAAAAGAGTTAAAAAAACTAGGGTTAAGCCAAACACAAATAAATAAAGTTCTAAAATCAGGAACAAAAAACCTTAGAATACAAGCAGGAGCATTTGCAACAATTCGTTCTAATTTATTACTTTATGCTTTTGCTGTAGGTTTATTAACAAAAGCATACCAAACATTACTAGGAACTTATACAAAACAAGAAAAAGCAGAAAAGAAACTTCAAACAGCCTTAGGGGAAACAAATACAGCTTTATTAAATCAAGCATCAGCTTTACAAAAAGTAACTAGGTTTGGTGATGAGGCTGTAATAGAGGTGCAAGCATTAATAGGTGCTTTCACACAAGATGAAGAACAAATAAAATCCTTAACAAAGGCTACTTTAGATTTAGCAGAAGCTAAAGGGATGGAATTAACTGCTGCAGCAGACTTAGTATCTAAAACTTTTGGATCAACTACAAACTCACTTTCAAGGTATGGTGTTCAAGTTAAAGGAGCATCAGGTTCTACTGAAAGATTAACATCCCTAACAGAAAATATAGCTGATTTATTTGGTGGGCAAGCAGTAGCAGCAGCAGATACTCTTGGTGGCTCTATGGAGCAAATGACTAATGCTGTTGGTGATGCTAGTGAAGCACTAGGTAAAGCATTTGCCCCTATTATGATGGATGTATCAAAGTTATTTACAAGTGCAGCTCAAGGAGCTAAAGAGTTCTTTCTAACTTTTAGTGAAACACCTTTAGATAGAACTATTAGACAATTGCAAGAATTAGGAGAAGATACAACTAAATTTGAAAAAGTTGCAGCTAAAATTAAGATATCAGATGCTTGGAAAGAAGCAGGAGTTGAAATGGGTAATGTAGGCAGCCTAGATGATGAAATACTTAAAACTCAAAAAGCTATAGAATCAAGCAGTCAAGGCATAGTTTCATCTCTAGAACTTCAAGGTGACGAATACGACAAATTACTTGAAGGTGGTCATAAAATTGAAGATTTAGAAAAGAAAATACTCGATGCAAAATTGAAAAATGTTGAAGGTGTAGGTTTAATGGGTGCAACTCTAAAAATACCTGAAGAAGCTCTACTTGAACAATATAATATTCTTCTAGATAATCAAGAAATTTTTGAAAATGATTTAACAGCACATTCAGAAAAACTAGCATTGCTTATTAAAATTAAAGCAGAAATAGCAGAAGCAAATAAATTGTATGGATTTGGTGAAGATGACGACACTCCAGGTTTCTTTAAAAGAATATTTGGTGACGAAGAACAGATGGATGAGATAATGAAAAACTTTGATCTTATGCAAGAAAGAATAACTGGGTTTGCAGAAGCAGAGATAGAAAGTGAAAAAGCATATGCTGAAGCAAAAATTGCCATTATAGATTCAGTAGAACAAAAGGAATTAGATGCACTTAAAAGCACTTGGCTTTATAAGAAAATGACAGATAAACAGAAGGCTGCTGCAGAAAAAGAAGTAACAGATAAATTTATAAAGCAAAGAGAAAAATTAAGAAATGATGCAAACAAAGACATAGCAAGAGCATTTAAAGCTACCCAGTTATTAAAAGCATCACAAGCTGTAATGAATACAGCAGAACAAATAACTGAAAGTCTTGGAAATCCTTGGAAAGTAGCTTTTATTGCAGCAATGGGTGCTGTACAATTAGCAACTATTAAAGCACAAAAACCACCTAAGATGCAATATGGTGGTCTTGTTGGTGGAAGAAGACACTCAGCAGGTGGAACTATGATAGAGGCAGAACAAGGTGAATTTGTTATGAGTAGAGATGCTACCGAGGCTATTGGTATAGAGAATTTAAATAGAATGAATACTGCTGGTGGTGGTGGAGGAGGATCATCAATTATTATAAACAACCCAATACTTGGCAAAGATACAATAGAAGATGAAATAGTTCCTCAAATTAAAGAAGCACTTCGTAGAGGTGGGGATATAAACTAATGATAGATTTAAATCTACCACAATATGAAAAATTCTTAAATGATATAAGTTCAGATGTTGTAAATTTACAGCCATTAATTATAATTCGTTCTTCCCCACCTGTTTTTTTATCTCAAAATGAAGAAACATTAGAAGTAAATGGTCACAACAGAAGATTTGAATCAATAAATTTAAAAATACCCTCTATCAAAGAATCTCTTGATTTAGAAACAAAGAAAATAAAGATTAATAATGTAAGTATATCCTTTTCTAATTATAAAAATTTCAGTAATCTGTTTACAGAAGTATCTTTTATTGGATCAAGTGTAGATGTTTATTGGAAATCTCAATCATCCACAAAAATAGAAGAATGTCTGTTAGTTTATTCTGCAACAATAAGAAGGTTAGACCATAGTAATGATTCTGTGAAAATTATATTAGAAGACTTAACAGAGTCTGCTTCTCATAGTAAAGTTCCAATATCTACAATAAAACCCAAAGATGCTTATCGTAAAAAAGATATTAATAAGGTTATCCCTATGGTTTATGGTAGGGTTAGTAAAGCTCCATGTTTCTTATATAAAGACTTAGATCAAGATACTCCTGAGGAAAAATACATAAAAGCATTCCCTGATATTAATGAAGAAGGCATCGTAAGTACTGGGGATATGGAAGCAGCAAGTGGAACTTGGTTAGATTATGGTGGAGAAACAACCTATTATAATGAAAGCAACATAGCTATTTACGATGGAGTTTATGGTTGGATTCCTCCAGATTTTGTTATAATTAGTGGTTCTTATATGTATTATATGCCCGATCGAGTTCAATTTGAATTTATTGATGGTGGGGTTAAGTTTATACAAAAATACGATGTTGATAGTCCTTCAGAGCCTAAAAATCGCTTGGCTTTAAATACTGGGCAGGTAATTATAAACAGAAAAGCAACATCTATTGGTGTAGATACAACTTCAGAAGAAAATTTAAGGTATATAGACCAAGCAGAAAATGCTGTTGATAGTGGGTCAAATTATTTGGATACTTTTGCAGTGATCCCTGACTCTACACTAAATGGTGTTGGCGAAGGCATGAATATAGACGAGGATGGATTTGTTCCAATAGATACATTTGAAATAGGAAGCACAACCAATTTATCAGAAACTAGAATATTGAGTGGTGACTATTCTGATCCAATATTTGATGATGAATATGATGGTGTAAGAAGAATAGAAACATATTTTGCATCAGAACAACCAACAAACTATAACCAAGCTATAGGGAGAATGGTTTATGATATGCATGAGCTGCCAGTCGAGATCATAACACTTCCTACCCCTTCATGGTTTATTTCAAGGTATGGCGAATGGCTTAGTGGTCAATCTTTTTACGATAAAATGAAAGAAGATACTGTGTTTGATCGCTTGATGTCAATGGATAATTGGTCGAAACTTGGACGAGGATTAGAAAATTCTACTTGCTTTGGTTGTGGAATTTTCATGCATGGCAACCCTATGTGGCAAAATGAAGCCTTTTGGGAGGAGTATGGTCATGACCATGAATATTTTAACACTCCAGAAGATAGACCAAACTTAACTAAAATTCACGATAGTATGCCTACAGGGCAATGGGATCAACATGAGGGCATAGTATTTCCAAATCCTTTATTTTGTGTTGATTTTGAAGATCGTTGGCTTACAAATGGATATGTAACATTTGACAAAGCATGGGATGGAACACCTATCCCTAATTATGATGTAACTAAACTTCCTAACTATGAAAGTTTTATAAGTAGTCCTGGAACTATAGAAGGTGGTGGTAGTTTTATGGGGAGGTATGGTGAAGGCTCTGCTGGTGCTGACCATACAGCAGTAAGTTTTTGGGATATGTTGGCTTGGCATGGCATATTTTATGAAGATTTACCTAGGTGGAGAATCGATAATTTAATAGAGAGAACAGAATCAGAATTTAGTGTTGAGGGAAATAGTTATACTGAAAATGTTGTAGGCTATAAAGCTAGATATGCTGGTAGATGGAATATGTTTAAAATGCCAAATTCAGACCCTGATTACCCTGTCGACCACCATTGGAATAGACATCATCACCCATCTAATGAAAGTTATTGGTATGGTCAATGGGGGCTTCCACATATGATGCAAGGTAATTATTATAATGATTACACTTTTCATGAGGTTCCAAGGTCAAGTATTTCTATTGCAGGGGATGGTATCTATACAGGTGATTATGAAACTGATATGAACCAAGATTATAATCATGATGATGTTATTCCAGGCTCTGACCCACCTCAATTAATAGGTATGCCTGAACAATATTTTGACCCTGATAGATTTGAGTTGGAGGGACTCTCAATGGGAATTTATGGGACAGCTACCAATTATAATTGGAACTACAGTAAAATGAAAAGCACCCAATATTTACATTTTTTAGAAGATTATGATGGTTATGATTATTTTAATGTGCCAAAAGGCACATTAGTCCCAGTAAGAAGTATGCATATGAGTGTGAAAGAAGATTGGGATGTGGATTATGATGAAATTGTGTATCACCCAACCAACACACCTGAAATTAACTTTGGAAATAGTTTATTAAGTTATGATAACTACATTACATTACAAACAGGTGAAAAACAAAGCATAATATGTAACTTAGAAGATATATCTTTTGACCACATAGCAGAAAGTGTCGTTACAACCCTAAATATGAAACTGCATATGAATCATACTGATGAATTTGCATTTGATCAGTACGATGAGGGTGACATATTAGAAGCAAAATTAACAATTTCTGATGAAGAAGGTTCACATAATTTAGGACAGACTGTTTTTCGTAGTAGTCGATCTAGGTTTACTCAGGAACAGCCTGTAATATTTGAGCAAGGATATGGAGAGAGTATTCATGATGTATATTACACAAACTTGGAACACATTGGTCTTTGGCATACTATTGATAATTTTAATAGTTGTGAACTTAAATTAGAAGCAGTTGCTGCTTCTATAGGAATTGCTTTCAATCTCAATATTTATGATATTGGAGTAAAACATATGGCTGAAGTTGAAAATTTTTTAGATAAAGACTTTTATATAAACACTAATGGTAGGAATGTTGGCTTTGGTTCTAATCTTGTTGGAATAGTTGACGATATTATAGAAAGAGAGTTAGATGTTGTTGTGTCTAAAGATGCAAGTTGTGCTAGTGTGGCAAATTTTTTAGAAGAAGGTTGGACTTTTGCATTCTCACAGACTGAAAAAATATCTTCTAAAACTTTATTTGAAAATATGGCAGAAAGTTGTCCTGCTATACCTTTCTTTAGAACAACTAATTTAGGATCTTCTTTAGCTTTCTCTTACATTAAAAATGAATATAATGACGATGATGTGCAGAAAACAATAAAAGCTGAAGATGTAATAAAATCATCATTTTCTAGGACTAAATTAGAAGATGTTAAAACTATGGTTAGAGTAAAATATAAAAAAGACTATGCAAGTGGGGAATATGGAGAAGTAACAGATTGGGCTTCCCCTTATGATTTTTTTGGAAATGGTGATGCAGGTTATATGGGGGGGTATAAAAAGACATCTTTTGGTTTCTCTCCATCTAATTTGGGAGATTCTATATTAGAATTTGAGAGTCCTTACATTTCAGATAAGCTGGTTGCTGAAAATTTAAGGAATTTTTTAACCCTTACAAGATGTAACCAAAACAGCACCATAAGAGTAAAGCTTCCTCTGACATATATAGACTTAGAAATATCTGATATAGTAAAGTTCGACTCATTGATTAATGGGAAGAAGTGCTATGGAGAAGATTATACTTCTTCTTCAGTCTATAGAAATGGACAAAAAATTTATCCTTATTTCATTGTAACGAGTGTTAATAAGTCAACAAAGTCTGTAGATGTAGAATGTTTGCAGTTGCATAGATTAAAACAAGAGGCTATTTTCCCTCAAGGCGATGTGCTTAGAGATGGAGTTTTTAATGAAGCAGATCTTGTTGAATTTGAAAATTATCTCCAAGGAGATTCTAAGTATTTTACTTTTATTCAAAAAAATATTGCTGATATAAATGGAGATGGGGTAGCAAATTCTCATGATATATCATTATTGGTAGATGCATTGATGGCATTGCCACCTCAAATTCCACCGAGTATAGTAGAAATTAATACAGATTTAGCTATAGCAGAAACAACAACTTCAGAAAACTTTGAGATTCTACAAGACCAATATCATCCACTTAATTCTTATCAAAACCCAGGAATTTTGTGGCTTGTATCTAACTTAGGTACAGATTTTCATACTCTTGATGATTTAGAAAATCCAGAAATTTGGGATAACCTCCCTGCATCAATTAATGTAGGAGAGCAGCAATTTATACAAATAGGAAATGAAGTTTTAGTAGCTTATCATGTTGATCAGAAGTATCTTGGAATTAATTCTTCATACAAAACACTTCATCTTCACAGAGGAGTTGGTGGAACTCCAGTAGAGGTTCACACTTCTGGAGAACCTGTATATATCTATGGAAATGTTTGCCCTGTCGAACTCAATATAAATCCTGATTTAGCAGCTTTAGAAACTACATATACTCCATATACATACACAGAAGAAGAAGTTGGAGAATATTATATATCAAGAATGGGTTTGAATATAAATCCTACAGGTTCTTCTACTTATTTTTCTAGTATAATTTATGCAACTGATGAGATAATATTACCTGTAGGTGGAGAGTTTGAAAATTTAGACGATGTTAACAATTTGCTTTGGAATTTTTACAATGAAGGAGGGTTCAACCATGACAATGAAATGCAATTATATATTTTAATAGGGAGTGAATTGGTCTGGATAAAATCTTATAAATTGCCTGGAAGTGGGTCAGGTGGAAGTTCTGTTCCTGACAATGTACTTATTCTTCAGCTTGAAAGAGGACATTTAAATACACCACATTATGAACATTATGAAGGAGAACAAGTGTTATTCTTTACCAGCAACCCAATGGTGGAAATATAATGGACAATATTTTATTTCAAGCCTATAAAAAAAGGAATGTGTTTGATAAATACACAAAATTTAATTTATTAAATATTAAAGCTGTTGATGATGAGAATAGTGTAACTAATTTCGCATCTATGGAATTAAACAGCATATTTAAAATGATAAGAATTAAGTATGAAGGAAGCATTAAAATTCAAAATATTTATCCATCTATATTTATAAAACAAACCCCAGGAAGGATAACATTGATAAATTTCAAACAAATAGATTTACAAGATAATGTGTTATTTCGATACACAGGGAACATGATTATAAGAAAATGTGCAGTATATGGTTGGGGACAAAACTCAGTATTAGCAACGATTGAAAACAATAATTCAGATATTATAAAAAATGACGATAATACCTTTGAGAACCACAACGATTTAATTCAGAAAAAAACATTCAAAAATAAACAAAAAACTAAAGAAGAAAAAATGAAAGATAAAAAATTAAAAACACTTAAATCACAATTTTTAAATTTGACAAGGAGTATATAAATGGCATATAATAATGTAGGGACTCCTGTTTTTTATGTAGATCAATATTTGTATTTAAAAACTATTGGAGCTCATTTACAAGAACATAAAGGTTTTGAATTACATGGTGGTTCTTATGATACTATTAGACCATCAGATAAACCTGAATTATTTACATTAAATCCTTCAACCCCTAAATATGTGCCACTTGCTTTCCCAGCAGCAATTGGTGTGAATTTTGTAATACCACTTGGCATGGAAACATATAAATTTGATTTTTCAGGAAACATGAATTATTATATAGCTCTGTTAAACCATACTGAGCAAATGAATGCAATAGGAATGAGGTATGGATTTATAGATTATGAAAATGTTGATGCTATTAATGATAATTTGGGGATTGATGGTTTAATTCACGATCACCATAGCATCGCTGGTCAAGGGTTTGAATCAATATTAAATATAGATATTGAATCTCGCGATATGATGTCAGGATCGTCTATATTTTCATTAGGTGATGATTTTGTTTTTCCAACACCAATGATAAGGCAAGAGGGGGTAGACATAGACTATGAAATGGTGGATAGTAATCTCTTAACTTTTGCCCTTTATAATGAAGAACCTAGGAGTTTTTATACCATGGGAGCTTTTAGTACAGGTATAAGATATACTATGCCACATTCTCCTGATTTAAAATTATCAATGGAAATAGAAATGGATGGGATTGACACAATAACAACTTCAGGAGGTTCTAGTATATCAAACATAAAATATACAGGAAATCCTTTATGGCAAAATTACAGATATTATTATGATAATGACATCCCAATTCAATCTAGTATGATAAAAACCAACCCATTTTCTGTATATGATAATGCAGATGGCAGCTTTAATCCAAAAGCATCAGGAGCAGTAAGAAATGGTAGAAAAAGCTGGAGATTAAAATTTTCATATTTAAATGATAGAGATTTATTTTCATCTAATTTAAAAGGTGGGCATTACAGTGAGCACTCTTTAGATGAAACAGCTTCAGATCATTATCATGAGGATGACTTAGAAGATGGTGATTTATACCACAACATATATACAGATGATTCTTTCTATGCTCAAGTGTGGAATAAAACACTAGGTGGTGCATTACCATTTATATTCCAACCTGATAGTAATTTTAGGGATGAGTTTTATATTTGTAAGTTTGATCAAGATTCTTTAAAGGTTTCTCAATCAGCATATAAGGTTTATGACATATCTGTTAAGATAGTTGAGGTTTGGTAATTACCACAAAGGATTATCTTTAATAGCTTTATACTTCTTTTCATTATGCTTTCGTGATTGCTCTAATTTACAAGGCTTACATATTTTTTCTATTCCAGGATAGTTATAATACTTAACTCTATCTTTAAACTTAATTTTCTTTTCACAGACCCTACACTCTCTCATCTAAAAGCCTTTCTATGTCTTTTCCTGCTATTTTTCTTAATTCTAGGTATTTTTTATAATCTTCAAGAAAATCATCCAATCTTAATAATATGAAATTCTGACCCCTATCTTCTCTTACCACTACTGCATCAACAAACACACTAGGTTTTAGCCATTTTGCTATGTTTTTTCGCCTTTTAGCCTGTATTCTGAGCTCTCCATTAGCTAAACAATCAACTTCTTCATGCATACCTAGTGATTGTCCATTAGATCCCCATGCTCTTTTACATTTAATTCCTTGCTCCTGGAACTTTGCTACAATCTCTCTTTCATAGGTGTTACCTTTTACTTTGCTTGGATGTGGCATTTTTCTCCTTTTTCATTTCTCTTTTAAGTTTTTCTGTAAACTTCCTCATAGCTTCTTGTGGTGTTTCACTAGGTTTTTCCATTTTCTTTTTACA
>VTLG01007053.1_pt1 | contig 27289 bp, 22 predicted proteins | sample 4694571 | NCBI WGS metagenome assembly VTLG01 (sample SAMN12604809, study PRJNA352737) | marine metagenome | biome: ENVO:00000447; feature: ENVO:00000209|ENVO:00000569|ENVO:01000036; material: ENVO:00002151; isolation source: viral sequences binned using virsorter ...
TGTAAAACGATTGTTATGAACTGTACCAACCATCTCTTTTTGAAATGGAAACATCTTGAAAGGAACTAAACCCTCATCTAATGATACAATTCTAATATAATTACTTATAAAGTATAGTGGATCTTTCATACACTTCTGGTATTCAAGAATCTGATCTTTTGTCCATTCTACAGGAACATTAGATTTTTTTAATAGAGGATTTCCTAGATAGTGGTCAACTTGTGACATAGTTTATCTCTTGTCACCCTTTAACATCTTTTGTAACTCGGCTGTACTTCCTACAAATAATGCGTTAGTTACATTTTTGGGTGCATTACTTGGAACTTCTTTTAACTTTTGCATTTTCATTTGTAAATCTACAAGTTTTTCGTTTACCTCTGCAACCTGTTTTATAAGATTACCAGCAACCTCGTATGATCTTGGTGTTTCACTTTCTCTTGCAAGATCAAGAATACCTGTAATTGCATCTTGACCTCTTTCTATTAAATTGTAAAAGTTTTCTCTCTGATACTTATAGTCATTATCAATATCCTCATCATTTAGTTTTGTTTCTGGAACAACTATTTCTCTTGGTGGAGTTACATCTTTCGTTGCATTTTCAACAACGTCTGTTATTCCTAAAACATTATCTAAAATATCGGATTGTGTTTTCATAACTATGCATCATCAGTATCTGTACCACTTTTCTCATCATAGTTCTTTGCGTCTTGAAAAAATGAAGTAACTTCGTTAAATCCAAAGTTATCTTCATCTGATGGATCAAAAGCTGCAGGAGCTACATTTGATGGAGTTGGTGTTACAGAATACCTCTGTTCTCTTTTTGGTGAATTTACTGGAAGGTCTGCATATTGATCTACTTGAACTTTTCTAATAACATTAGATGCAGTTACTGGGCCGTACATATAGTATTTTGCAGTAAATGATAAAGTGTAAATAATAGATCTTCTAGATGTAAAAGAACCTTCATAATCATCTTCGTAACCGACACTATTTAAAATAATTGGTACATCACGAATTATATCTAACTCTGGAATTTCTTTCATAGTTACTGTATAGTCTGGTTGAAAGAATGGTAGTATTTGTTCTACGATTTGTAATGCATCATCAGAGTTTTTAGATAATACATATAATTCAAAATTTATATTATAAGGTACAGGCATAAAACCAGATTTAACTTGATCAGTATCTATACCATCTGCAACCTTTTTAACTTTAATTGTTTTTTGTAATTTTCTTGTTGGATCATATGTAATACCAGAAATTTCAAAACCAATTCTAGGTAGTGTTACTGCAACCTTTTTATTTAAATTAGGATCTTCAGTAAGTCTTGATAACCATTTTTGTTTAGGCCCATATGCAAGAGGAACTTTCATAGATTGTACTATGTTTCCACTTCCATCTTTTTTGTGCAGTTGTATTGTATTAAATAATGTTCCAAATGCAACTACCACATTTCGTGTTGATTGATTATAAAAGTATTGTCCTAGCATATTACCTCATTCCAGCATCACCAAAAGGATTTCCTTCTGTGAAGTCTAATATATTATCATCTAAAGTTTCAAAAATATCATTTTGTGAATTTTCGTCTATTGTTCCCATGTTAGCAACTTCTTGTACTATATAGGTAGGTGGTGCGTCCTCAACATCATTTTCCATAATTATAGAACCTGTACCAGTTGTTGAAGGGAAAAGACGAATTGTTTCTGCTTCTAATGATATTTTATCAAGTTGGTCTAAACTATTATCTTTGTCTATATTATCAAGTTCTAGAACACCAGTATCAATTTTTTCTGAACCATATTCAAAAGTTTTACATACTAATTTATATGCAGGCAGTTCATTTACTTGATAAAATGGATCATCATGGTCTACAAAAGTAATTTCAAATAATTTTTTACCTCTAGACCAATAAATTAAATCACCTTCATTGGGCCTTGTATTTGTAACTAAATTATTATCAATTGCAACAAATTGTTCCCATCTTCTTCGTGCAACAACAAATTTTGCATCATCTTGAATATCTAAACCAAATTTAGACATGAGTTCTTTTTCACCCTCATATCCATCATTTGTTTCTAAGTACATTTCGATAACATAAGAAGTTTCAAAAGAAGAACTTACATCTTCTAAAAAAACATTATTCGTACCAGCCATTTTTCTTGGAATATAATAAACATCTTGACCATAAATTTTTAATTGTTCTATGATAAGATCTTCATATAAAGACCTTTCTGGTTTTGTTCCTGTATCGAAATATACGTTAGTAGGCATAATCTATCCCACCATATATGTTGGGGGTAATTCATATGCAAGTTGTATTTGTTCTTCTAATCTATTTAATTCTTCTTGTGCTTGTGTGTATATTTGTTCACCATTCATGGTTACACCACCTAACATTTGCACACCTTGAAACTTAGATAAGTTTGAACCCCATTGTCTTTTAATTAGTTGTGTTGCATATTTTTTCAAAAATATATCATTCCATATATCAGAATATGTTGCTGGGTCTAGTTTACGATAACACTCTATAATAATATGTTCATCAGCAGAAATATCTGTTTGAAAATCCATATCTAAATATAATCTATTTTGATGTTGATTATGTCTTATAGGAACTTCACCAGTAAGTACGTGATCTAAAAAGTCTAAATGTTTCATTGTCATTTCATAATGAATAATAGATGTAGAACTAAAATCATATAAATCATTAAGTCTAAGTTGATATTTTAAATCAAACATATTTAAAGCGTGTTTGTCTGTCATTGGAAAAACTTTTACAATTGACATAATACTAGAAGGAACTGGAATATAATTCTTTTGTTCTTTCCAAGTTGCAGTTGTTGAACCATCAACATCTGTTACCTGTGCTAAAGAATTATCACTTCTTGCTCTTGTTATATCAGCTTCTGTAACTTGATATTTAAGATACATTCTTTCAACACCATCATAATGATATTGAGAGAAGTATTGTAATGCTTCATCTATTCTATCGTCTACTTGATCTGGATCAACATTGATTTCAATTACAGGTTTTCCTAGACTTCTAAGACAATAATCTTTAAATGTTGTTCTTGTTGTTGGTGTTCCCATTGTTTTTTCCTATTTAAGATAGATTATCCATTATAAGTAAATGGCCAGTATCTAGTATTACGAACATCACCACTTACTGTTAGAGGTAAATTATTAGGGCCTGAATCAGAAGCTATAATTTGATAACCAGCACCATTAGTAATTGTTCCATTTTTAGTTAATGTGTGATTACTATCACTATTATCTGTAGGTACAGTGCTACCACTATTGTCTTGGCAAGTTAAAAGTACTGTTTCGGATGCTGTAGGATCTGTTCTGTTTGTATTATTAGGATAAGTGCCACCAGTTTTTGTTAGAGGCCCAGTAGGTGGTGAGAAAGCACCAGTATAAACCGCTTTACCTTTTACAACTCTAATATCACTGTGTTTTACTCCCACCTGACCATAACCAGCAGCACCACCATAACCATTCAATCTAAGTGTAGTAGAAGTTACATCCATATTAGGAGTACCAGTTGCTATTTGAGTACCATTAAGATAGCAATATCCTGTTCCAGATGCTCTTGTCCATGCAACATGATACCAAGTATTAGTTGAAAGACTAACTGAACCTGTAACATAACCTGCTGAAGCAGTATAAAAACCTAATGCACTTGCTCCATTAAATCTCATCCTATATCCATTAGAACCAAAGTCAAATATACGATCTTGAGAAGAATTAGAGCCAGGAAGATTAGCCCAGTTGAACCAACCTTCTACTGTAAAATCTCCTGTGCCAAGTGTAAAATCAGAACTAGAAGGTGTATCTATGTAAGTATTTTGATTACTATATTCCGTTGAACCATTTGTAATTATATTTGGCACAGACTGTCGAGCGGTTAACAATACTGTATTTGAATCACTAGTAAATGGTGTTGTTGATGGAGTAAAATCAGAACTATATCTTGCACTATTAGAAATTCTAAGATTAGACATATGACCTAAAAAATCATAACCATTGTTATAATCTGTACCAATATAAATTTGACCTACTCTAAATGATGAAGGAAGATTAGTAGCAGAAGTTTGATTATTTCCTTCGACATTAACACCATCTTTATACATTCTTAAATTAGTACCTTCTTTTACAAAAGCAAGGTGATACCAAGAACCACGACCTACATCATGGGCTGCATCAACTGTATAAACTTGATTTTGATAAGGATAACCAGACGTACTAGTAAACATACAGTTTTTATTACTGTAAGTTCTTGTTCTACCAAATGACATTTGTACACCACTAGAAAGTTCATCTGTAAAATGTACATACATTTCTTCAATATTAGGATCAGTTGTATCATCACCACCACCAGCAAAATGGAAAACCCACAGTTCTACTGTAAGGTCTGAAAGCGACCCCATACCTGTTATAAAATTACCACCACTCTTATAATATTTAAGTTGATCATTATTTTTATCAAAGAATAATGAACCATAACCATTAGTTGCCCATGGGAATGGATTAAAAGTAGAATGAGTAGCAGTACCAGATTTTGTTACTGTATGACCAGTAGGGCCTATATCGTCTACTGCATCTGGTTTTGTACAAATTAATAACTTTGTATTTGCAACTGCTGTAAGAGGATCAGTTGGAGGCGTAAAGTTAGAAGTATATACAGCAGTACCATTAACTATTCTAAAATTTGAAATCCATCCAGTAAAGTTATGATTTCCACTATAACCATGTCTACCTATCCATAACTTATCTAGTTCATTATAATTTGTACTGTCCGACCATGTACCTTCAGATACGCCGTTAACATACATAGTTGTCGTTCCAGAATTTCTAACAATAGCAATATGAAACCATTGATTTTCTATTTCTGGAGTCTGAATGGAACTTTGAATGCGATCAGAACCAGTAACATGATATTGGAATTTTATACTATCAGCATTACCATTAGAACCACCAGTTCCACCCATTCTAAGCATAGGTGCTCTTTTATTAGAGTACGCTCCATCTAATTCTCTAAAATCAAAAAGGTGAGTTCTATATCCGACAGACATTCTATACCCTATCCTAGCACTTGGATAATCATAATTTGGAGAAGGCCCTTGAAGAAAAAACCAACCTTCAATCGTAAAATCATTAGTTCCTAAAGTAAAATCAGAGTGTGATGCAACTTCTAAATGAGCATCACCAGCTGAAGTAGGGCCTGCGTTTAAATCCAAAGCAGTAGATCCAAAAGTTTCAAATGCTAATAGAAAATTTTGTACAGTTGTGGCTGCGTTTAAGGAATCAGATGCTGAAAAAGTTAAACTAAAAGAACCAGCATGAGCAGAATTAGTTGAAGGCGTCACTTTAAAAAATGTATTTGTTGTATTTGTACTAGGTGCTAATGCACTATAAGTTCCACCAGATGTTGCACTAGAAGTAACAGTTGCAGTTGAACCTATTGATCCAGTTGTTACTGCATATGAATATTGAAGAGTAGTGCCTGGATCTGCGTCTGTAGCAGTTATTTCTATTGTAGTTGCTGTTCCATCTGTTCCTAGTGTAATAGTAGCACCAGTGGCTGGAGATGATATAACTGGACTTGTATTTAATTCATTAGTAAAAGAATACCAACCACCACCATTATGAACATAAAGTTTTTTTGTTGCAGTAACATATGCCAAGTCGCCATTATTTCCAGAAGCTGAGGACATGGCAGTTACATTTGCAAAAACTGTTACACCACCACCAGCATTACTATCAGCAGCTGCTGAACCAGATGCTTGAGTTTGAAATTGTACCTTGTTATCACTTCCCTTTTTTATAATAACTTTATTGCTAGAATCGCCAATATGAATTTCATCTGCTACAACTTTTTTAAGATTATTAGAGGTATCAGTTACTTTTAAATCACCAGAGTCAGTATTTAACTGGGTAGTGCCAATTTTAACTGGTGAAGTACCTTCTCTACTTGCTCTTTCTCTAGCTCTTGACATTTATTTTATTCCTTATTAACTATAAACCTATTTATATCTATGTTGCAATAGAAAAATACACTAAACCATGAGCTTCAGTTAATGCTGATCCTGTAGTTATTTTTCCTTGTGCATATTTTTCGTGACCACTACCAGCCCAATTTGAATTTGCGAGTAAACTATTAACATCTGGTGGACTAACTAATGAACTTACATTAGCATCTCCTGACCAAGCGGCTGATGCAGTATAAGTTTGATTACTTGTTAATGATGTATTGTAATAGCCTGAACCACCACCGCCAGGTTGACCATCACCATAACCAGCACCACCACCATAATATCCACCGCCACCACCACCAGAATCATCACTACTAGACACAGTTCTACTGCCTCCAACATTTCCGCCTGATAATTTTCCAGCACCACTAGAACCATGACTAGTTTGAGTTCCACCTTGTCCATGTGAAGTATTTTTGGATGAATTTCTACCTTCTTGTCCACCACCATGACCAGCATGACCAGCATATCCAGTAGTTGCACCACCCCCACCAGCTATCATTAGTATATCACTATCACTCATATTTGTAGCAAAAACTGCTTTAGATAACATGGTCATTCCACCACCACCGCCACCAGAAGCATCACCTCTTCCACCATATCCACCATTAGGCCAACCACCTAAACCACCATGACCAGTTCCAGTAACTCCACTAGATTGACCACCTTCTCCAACATAAATATAATATGTTGTTCCAGCCTGTAATGTAGTAGTTGCATAAGTTAAACCACCATTACCAGCGTGTTTACCAGTAGAATATCTTCCACTACCACCAGCAGCTCCCCATAGATAAAAAGTAACAGTACAGGTTGTAGCTACTGTAACAGTATGTGCCCACTCTCCACCATGTCTTACATAACCATTATCGCCTGGATAAAATGTAGTTACTGTTCCATTAGAATTGATTTTAAATGAATGGAGTTGAGGAAAACCATCATCACGATTTAATGCAGTTATAAAATTAGGTTTAAATATACCAGAAGCTTGCTGACTATCTACAGTTCTAAAACTTGATATTAATCCACCTCTAGTCTTGGCCATTTTTAACTAATTTCCTCGTAACTACAAACTGCTTCAATATCTGAAGCTGCACTTGCTGTAAGTCTTAATGCATCTCCTTCTTCAAGATATATTGCTTTTGAAAGAACATCTATTGTAGAATCAGCAGGAACTGAAACTGTTTTCATAATATGATATGCAGTACTACTTCTAAAAATATCTATGTTTATTGTAGCAAGATTTACTCCATCAACATTTGATATGTATAAAGCATTTACTTTAAAAACTTTTCCAGATGAAGCTGCATTAATTACGATTGCAGTTGCAGAAGTTCCAACAGCCTGAACAGCTGTTTTTCCTGTAATCGTTGCTACATTTACTATATTTGGTGCCGCCATTTTTATCCCCTATTTGTTATCCACCGAACACGATTGACATTGCGATTGCTTTTCCAGTAGAAGCACCCCCTAAATTATTTAGAGCTGTTGTTGCATTTGCAACATCTGATAGATTAGAACCAGACGCTAATGCGTTTGCAACTGCATATTGTGAAAAAACAAGAATTTCTACTATGTCACTTGAAGATGCTCCACTTGCAAGAGTTACAGTATTTCCACCAGACACTGTAAAATCGCCTTGTTGTTTATTTAGTTTAGAACCATTTAAAAATACTTCTAAATTATCACCAGTAAAAGAAAGAGTTTGTGAAGCTGCATCTGCACCAGTAAATACAGTTTGATTGGAAGTTGCAACATAATTAAATCTAGTTGGTGAAGCAAGGTTACTAGGTTTACCAGTTCCCCTTATGATAATTTCATCATTATTTGCTGGTGTATATTGAAATGTTACAGTTCTAGGTGATGTAAATGTATAGTCAGTAGATGGTACTAATAAACTACCATTTGAAAATACCATAAATTCATCTATAACACTATATATATTCGTTAATGTAAATGCAGTTGTAGATCCATTTGCAGTAAATTTATCTATTTGTATTTGACCTTCACCTAAATTTCTTACAACTATTTCTGAACTATTAACAGGTGCAAAGGTAAATGTTAATGTTGATCCACTTATACTATAGTCTGTAGTTGGTGTTAAATGTTGACCATTATAAAATACTACAGCACCATTAGTTGTAAAATTATTTGATAATGTAAATGCAGTTGCAGATCCATTACCTGTAAATGTTTCTCTTATAGTATTATTGGTAGTACTAGTTCCAGATATTGTAACAGTTTTATCTACACCAGTTCCAGATGCAGTTACACCAGCACCTACAAAGTTGATTGAACTTGCAGCTGTTGATAATGCACTACCTTCATCTTTTATTGTTATTGCAGAACCACTAGCAGATGATGCGATTGTAACACTATCGTTAGATGCATTTGTAGTAAGTGTAATATTAGAACCAGCAACGAATGTTAAAGTATCAGTTGAACTATCTGCTACTACATCACTTTGACCAGAAACTGCAATGGTTTTGAAAGCAAGACTTGCACCACCAGCACCAATTCCTAAATTAGCAGGAGTAATCTTTTTCAGTACACCACCATCATTTATTAAAACATGGTCTGCATCTGAACTAGAAGTCGTGGTTGCGCCTGCATCAGCGTTACCAGTTGTTATAACAGTTCCAGTTGCATCTGGAAAAGTAATTGTTCTGTCTGCTGTTGGATCTGTTACTGTAAGAGTAGTTTCGTTTGTATCAGCAGTTGCACCTTCAAAAACTATATTTTTATTTGGATAAATGTATATTCCTGTACTTGCAATTGCAGCTATATCTGAATTATTATTTCTTAAATATATAAATTGACCTGTACTTGCATTTACATAAGTACTACCTACATTAGAATGTAAAAGAGAATATGTAGCTGTTCCATTTTGATCTATATGACTAAAACCAGCAAAATCTGCATATCCTTGATTTCCTAAATGAACTTTACCAAATTCAACAGTTGCATCAGTATCTAATCCACTAGTTGGAGTTAGAGCATTTGTAGTACTGGTACTTGCAGCCCAACCCATATATCCATGTGCAGAACATTGATAATACAAAACAGAAGGAGCATCTTCTGCTACTACAATTTGTGTATATGCACCAGAACTTCCTGGCGTTCCACTATTTGTAACACCAGTAGTATATGCAGTAGTTTTAGCTGCATCTAAATAAAACCTAAGAGGGTGACTAGAGTTACTTGAATCAGATTGATCAAACTTATAAGTATTCTTTGGAATTAATTTTAAAAATTTGTATTTATTACTAGAACCAGTTCCATGATATGGGTGTGCAGCTGCTGAAGTTGCAACTGTTACATATAAAGTTTGAGCAGATGATTCAAACGCTGTTGCATAGTGATCTGAAATAGTAACAACAGTGCTACTTCCATCACGCATATACATTTTTCGGTCATGCGTGTTAAATGCAACTTCACCCTCAACCAAATTAGATGTTGTCGGTATGGTTGAATGAGTGTGCGACCTTTTAAGTTTTACATCTATAGCCATTAGGCGTTTCTCCTATATGACTATTTAGAATGTTCCACCATCAAGGGAATTAGAAACTCCCCATGTATCATTATTGTAGTCATATATCGCAATTTTATCAGAAGATCCACCACCATCTAATGCAGTTAAAGTATCTGCTGTATTTGCAACCAAAATAGAACCTTTTGGAATTGTGGTTAATCCTGTACCACCTTTTGTAGCTCCAATTGCAGTTGCATTCCAAACACCAGTTGCTATTGTTCCTAAAGTTGTAATGGATGTTTGTCCAGCATAGCTCGCATGAATATCAATTGAATTAGCACCTACAGAAATTCTGTTTGCTGTTCCAACAGCATCAATTTGTGATCCAGTTTTGGTCAGACCATCACCAGCATTTAGATTACCAGCACCAGAAAATTGTGTGAATGATAATGAAGTTGATCCTATAGTAATTGTACCATTGTTTGTTAAAACAAAACCTTGATCAGCATTAGTTCCTTCTTCTACAAAAACAAATGCACCAGCAGTAACATCAGTACTACTATCAAAGTCAGTTGCTCTTGTTGGAGCTCCACTTGCGTTTACTGTGTACACACCATTTTCTGTAGCAGTTGATTGATCTTTTAAAAGTATTCTATCTCCAGTTGCAACTGATACACCACCAACTGTTTGTCCATTTGCAAATGCAGTAGCTAAAGTTCCATTTGCAGTTGTAGCAACTCTTACAGATTCTTTAATATCCAATCCTTGAAGTTGTCCATCAACGTAACCTTTGTTAGCAGCATCAGTTGTATTTACTGGAGTACCAACATTTTCAATTACGTTACTGGCTGCATCTATATTTCCTGCTGGATTTAACTTTAGATCTCCAGATGAAGTTGATATCGTTTGTGCATCTGCATCACCTAATTTTATATTATCTACAGTTATAGCTTCAAATGCACTTGGTGTTGGTGAAAGTGATACCACATTACCAGAAACTGCAAAATCAGCAGTTCCTGCTCCACCAGTAGTATTAAATGTAGTATTTGATAAAGTACCACTTGCGTTTGACATCATAAAACTTCCATCTGCAACTGCGTTAGGAAGGGTAAATGTTATATCACCACTTAAAGCAGCTGCACCTTTAATAGAAGTAGTACTAGTACCATTATTACCAGCTTCTCTTAACTTAATAGAACCACCAGCAGTTGAACTTATACCAACTATTAAATCATCTATTCTTTTATCACCATCAACAATAATTGCTGATGATGCAGTTAATGTTCCATGAACATGATCCATCATGTCTGTAAAATATTGACCACCAACAACTGTTACATTGTTTGATGCATCACCTATGAAAAATCTTTTTCCATTATTTCCTTGTGTTCCAGCTCCATGTGTATACGCTAATTCACCATTTTCAAGTGATGATGGCGCTGTGGAAGCCGTAGACTTTTTTATTTGTAATGTAATTCCCATTTTTTATATCCTCTCTAAAAACTTCCAGAATTTAGCGTAATGTCCGCTGTTGAATCTAGTTCATTTCTTGCTGTCCATTTTTGTGATGTACTATTATATTGTAGTATTGCACCATTTTGTAATCCTACAGTAGTAACATCAACATTACTAATGTCATTTAAACTGATAGTGGCCGCAGCCGCCTGACCAGCAGATGGGCCTTGTGGGCCTGGAACTGTAACACGAATTACTTGTGGTTGATTTGTAATTACTGCCATTTTTAACTCCTATTATTATGCCCTTGATACACTTGGATTGATAGTTGCAATCCCTTCTACTACTCTTGTTTTTGTTCCACCTGGCAACGTCAAATTAACATCATAAACATATTTACCAAATTCAAGTGCAGATGTTTGTGCATCAGTTAAAGAAATTGTTACTTGTCCATTTGTTCTAGGTGTTTCAAATGTTACATTGAAACTTATTGAAGTTGCTGACTCATACGTTTTTCGTAATTGAGCAATTCCAGAATATCCTGTTAAATCAATAGCTGTTCCATTTCCATCTTCAACTGTTATTGTTGTTGTAAATGTTGCACCTTGATCTATAAATAAATTCGATATTGTCGCCATAAAACAAAAAAACTCCTTCTTCTTCTATTTATAATGTTTAAACCCTTTATGCAATCGCAAGAAAAATATATCTTGCACCATTTACATTGATTGGACAACCACCATTTCTTGCTTCACTCAATGTTCCAACACCATTTGTATATGAGTTCGCCTTTACTGTAAAACCATTTGCAAATGGATCTATAACATCTTCTCTAACTGCTACATCTTTTCTATTTAAATATGTGAAATAATCAGAAGATGCTCCAATTGATGTATTTGTTCCAGCAGATCTAATATTAGATTGATAATAATATGAATGATTAGATTGATGTGCATCTCCAGCTTCAAATACTATCCATGGCCCTTTATCATCTTCTCTTTTAATCAATATAAATCTTGCATTACCAGAAAATCCACAATTAACATTTACATCACTTGTACCACTTCCAAGATAATATCCAACTCTACTTACACCAGGCGAACTTGCAAACATTATACACTGATGATAATAAGGATCACTACCACCAGAATTAGCTGATTTACCAATATCAAGTGTTATATCTGTAGATGATACTGAAAGATTGCCTCCAGCAAAATGACTACCAGATGCATCATCAGTAGATCCGACAGCAATAGTTCCATCTCCAACATAATTTGGTGTATTTGTGTTTGTAAATGAATCATCTGCTTTATATGTTCCCACCCCTGTAGTTGGATGATATAGGTGTGATCCAGTTCCTAACCCAAACATCACTTTCATACTAAATGCATCACCAGAACCAGCTGGTGTCAGATCTTTGTGAAAAACTTCCCAACCAGTATTTAAACTACCATAAGGACTATAATTGGTAAGAGAAAATCTTGACATTTTAAATATTAACATTTCTGGAGCTACACCCAATGCATGAGGTTTTGTCATAGCAGAACCACTTCCACGATAATGAATTATATCCATAAAACCTTTTGCTCTTTTAAACATATGAGTATATATGTCTGGATCTGCAATAGTAGAAGAACTGTTATTTGTTTGCCACATTCCTCTGGTATCTGGATAAGTAATACCAAAACCAGATGATATACTAAAAGGATTTGCACTAACTTGACTAGTTGTTGGCCACAGATCTGATGATCTACGAGCATCATAATTAGTTTCGTTAGTAACTGATGGAGCATATGTACCCCAACCTCTGGTCATAATTCTCATCATGTTATAAGTACTACTTTGAGAATTTGCATCATTAACTATTACTAAGTCTGGTTTAAATAACACAGGATTTTGATGATCATTATATGTTGAAGTAGATGAAATAGCGCCAAAAGTATGACTTTGCTGACCTATACCATTAATATTACTTCCAAAACTAAATTGATCACCTATATTTCCAACTCTATTTTTTGCTCTAGAAACAGCATAAATTTGTTTTCCTTCAGATGGAGTTATTTCATCTCTACGAACAGCTACATACAAATAAGTATCACCAGCAATGTTCCAATTGTAACTGTTTGCCGTTCCAATGGCATTTGATCCATAACTTATACCAGAATAAATACCGCCTGCCGAACTAGGTGCATCAGTAGTGCCATTACCATTTCCTGCTCCTCTTACTTCAAACCCATTCGTCATAGGATGACCGACATCTGCACTATGATGAAATTGACCTCTATTGTGAATAGTATGCTGACCTACATTGTGAGGAGAATTATCTCCATATTGAGAAGTTGCATCATAACTCTCACCCATATTCCAATCCCAACCTCTCGTTGTATCAAACATAACCCAACTTGTTTGAGTTCTGGACATATTTTTCATCATTACCCATTGAGGCTCCCAACCTAAATCAACAAATACACCACTATCATATACACTAGGCCCATATGCAGATGCAAGAGATGTTGATCTTTCATGATATATACTAGTATTACCAGCTTGTGCAGTTGACCAACCATTTCCAGTATATGTTCCTACTGCAATGTTTCCTGTAGTTTTTTGGTCTGCAAACAAATATGCCATATATTTTTGATTGGTATTATTACCAGCTCTTTTTGTATTATAGTTAGGTGGTGAGTGATTATCTGGATACCCACCAGAAACACCCTCAGCGTGAGAAACAGTAAAATATGTGCTTGTCGGAGTTGCAACACCATTAGCACCACCAGTTCCACCAAAATTTTTATAAGGATGTGCAGTATCGTGTTGATTACCCCAATTACTGTAAGTGTTTGGTTGAAATTGATTTTTTTGATCTAAAAACCCCATTGAATTTGGAAGATCTTTATGCCACACTCTTGAATATCTACTATTTTGATCTACTTCACTTAGTATAATCATTGCAGGCTCAACTTGTAAATTATGTGAAATTTGTCTATTAGCAGTTCCATCGCCTGTCCACTCTACAATATCAAAAAACTTTGGATACGCTTTCATTCCCCAAATAAAATATTTTCCACTATCAGAAGATACTGGTGCTACTGGATTTATTCCAAGTTTAGTTCTATCAAAATAAGTCATTCCACTATGACTAAACTTGTAATTATTAGCATAACTTCCTTGAAAAGGGCTAGCGGAATCTCGAATTTGATATGGCTGATCAGAATTATTTGAACCTACATTTCCTGTTTGTTGATAATTAGCTCTTACTGTATCTATAACTTGATTATCAGAATATGTCATTCTATTACTTCGATTATTGCCTGGAGTAGTATCTATAGTTTTATCTCTTTTAGTATTACCCCAAAAATAAAAACCTTTATTAGCACTCGTATTACTCCAAGTATATTCTGAATCTCTTATTGCTATATAGAAATTACCACCATTGCTGTTCAATAAAGAATTAGATGTATGTACAGCACCTGTACCTTTAAATCCTTGACTATGTACATTCATATGTGTAGTTCCAGAAGTACCAGCAGAATGATATGAAGTATGTCCTGCTTGACTCAAAGTTTGGCTGTAACTAGTATTAGACCAAAATGACCAAGGCCTTCTGATAAGCACATCTCCACCATAACTACTAGAACCATACCATAATTTTTTATCTATTAGTAAATCAGGATCTGTGAAGCTTCCACTTGTTATCCCACCAATTGTACCAGAATATCGAAAAGTCCATATTGTTTGAGGACGCCAACCTAAATTTACACTAAAATTAGCACCACCAAATTGTCCACATTTAATCATAGAAGATGAACTATCGTCACTAGCCCATAGGTATGCGATATATTCTCCATTATTTTCATTTGTAAATCCACTAGCATGACTTGCACTATGACCAACTGTAAAATTTGAAGTTGTAGGCATTACAACATTAGTTCCATCACCCATATTGTATTTTAGCCAAAAAGTTTGATTACTTTGATATCCCAAGTTGGTTTGTGCTCCAACATTGCCAGGATCGCTTGGTAGATCAGAATACCAAACACCTTGTTGACCATATGTAGTATGAGATCCTTCCATTTCTGGATATAATTTATACTTTAAACTACGAGCACTAGAAGGTGATTGATTTATAACAAAAAGAGAATCAAACATGGGGTATTGTGGATTGCCTCCCCACTCATCTATTTCATTTGACACATTCACTCTTTTTATAATCATAAAATATGGTATAGATTGTAAATTATGAGAAATTTGGCGATTTAAAGTTCCATCGCCTGTCCATTTGACTATATCAAAAAATTTAGGTTTTGCTCTAAAAGTATAACCTAAATATCTTTGACCTATTGTATTCATATTATTAGTGAGTTGTGAATTCCCATATCCCCATTTATAACCACTTGTTGTATATTGAAAAAAATTAGAGTCAGCCTGTAATTTATAATCGCTTGCATAATTACCACCTGGCCCTCTATTTGAAAAAAATACTCTTGAATTTCCTCTTTCTGAATCTAAAAACATAGGTGAAGATTCATAGTCTAATCTACCATTTGCAGTTTTTAAAGAAGAGTGTCCTTTGATAAGAGTCATGGTCTTGTTATTAATCATATCAATACCATTGACAATCTCTTGTCCGTATGGTGATTGACCTGTCCACATATCTACAGAATAATAGTCATCAATATCAGTAGATGGTGTTCCAGATAAATTAACTCCTGTATCTATTTCACCATTTTCTAAATTAATATAATCTCTGGTTTGCCCATAATTACCCATTTTGCCTAATTGATAAGTAGAAATGTTAAAAAGACCAGTATTATTACCACCTTCTCCTAAAGGACTACCTTGACCAATTTGGGCAACACCAGATGTTGGAAATATTTTTTTTGATTGACTCACTACTTCAGATCCTGTCCTAATTTAAATGAATATATTGTCGAACCACCATCATGTGTATAAAATCCAAATAAATCATGAGATCCTAAAGTATTTGTAATAGTAGGTGCATTTGAACTACCACCAGCCCAATAAAATTCATGATCTGTAGCTGGATTAGAAACCCAACTTATTGTTTGTAAAGTTCCAGATGCTGGTTGTTTTAATTTTAAAGTAAAGAAAAATGCAGTTCCATCACCAGTATTTGGAGTATTATCTGGTGCAGGCACATTCGTTAAATCTATACTTGTTATTGAATCACCACTTGCATTTCCACCAAAATTATGATAGAAGTTATTTCCATTATTAAAATCTAAAGTAAGAACTCCACTATTAAAGCCTGCAGCTTGAAAGTTTTCTACAATACCACCACTTCCTTTTAAATCATTTGCAAAATCAAACGCAGTTGATAATGCAAGTTTTGCTGGAGTTACATTTCCATCTTGTATTTCGGCAGTTGTAATTGCATTTGCAGCTACATCTTCTGCAACAATAACATTTGCACCAATTGCTCTTGAGTTAATTTTTCTAATAGGCATTTTCTTTTATCCTGTTTTTTTATCTATTTATGTTATTAGTTTGCAATTGCAAGATACCAATATGAACACTTTGTATTTGTAATACTACCATAAGTATAAGGTGCTTCATTAAAATTATTTTGATTTTTAATTTGAAATCCACTACTCCAATAATCAATCATATTAGAAGCACTTAAATCTGTAATTCCACTATTTCTAGTAATGAAAGAATATCCATATTCATGACCCTCATTAGCAGGACTATACGTATTTTGGGATCTATTAGAACCTCTATCAAATATGTATACAGGAAGAGCACCTGCACCTGCTTTACTACTTGCAGATTGATTCCAAATACCTACCATTACAAATCTTGCACCATTTGTAAAACCACAATCAATAAATTGACCAGTATTAGGAGAACTTCCTGATGATGTACCATCTCCATGATAAAAACCAACTTTACTTATGCCTGGTTTTGATGCCCACATCCAAACTGTATAATATTCATGGAGTTGATTGATATATTTTCCTGTATTAGTAGTATCAGTACCATCACCAGTAAGACCAGAAGCAGGCCCTAAATAAAAATGTGTTGTTGGACTTGAACTAGTAGTATTATCACCTGTTAAAGTTTCATAAGAAGGAAACATTCCATCATTTGCATCACCAGAAGCATGAGGGTGTCCTAATACTAAACTACTTTCTAAAGAACCATAAAAACCAGTATCAGAAGTACTGGCAGTTGCACCAGCCATTGTTTTCCAATCTTTATGCCACATTCTCCAAGTTTTTTCTGGTGTATAATCATTAGCTGGGCCGTTATTCCAATTTGTATTTCCATATGGTGTACTAGCCCCATCAGCGCCTCTGTCACCATACCTATGAGTATTTTGTTTTTTAATAATTATCATTTCTGGTTTAACACCAAGACCATGGCGACGGGCTCCAGAATTACTTCCATTTCCTACATAAGTTGTACATTCATATACACCTTTTGCTCTTGCCCATAAGTAATGTTTGTAATATTGAGGCCTTCCAGTTCCACTATAACCATGAATATTAAGCATACCACTATAAACTTGATCAGTACTTCCTTTTTCTACAGCAAATCTAGTTGCATATGCATATCCAACACTACCTCTAACACCAAATGGTAATGAATCTGGCCATAATGGAACTTGTTCGTAATTACCATGTGTCGGATTAGTTTGTGGATCAACATTACCTACATGATAATTACGACCTCGTATTCTATCCACCCAACTAAATTGTCTAGGGCCAAGATTATCTCTTGCTGTCCACCAATGGGTGTCTGCATATTGTTGATGATCAACTGGAGTTGAGCCAGGTGAACTATTATTCAACTGACCAGTAGATGAATTACCATTTACATAAGCACCAACTGTCGTACCTGTATTATTAGCAACTTCTCTTGCCTGAAAAGTGGGTTGGAGAGCATCTTGAACATATATAACACTATGACCAGTTGTTGGAACATTGTCTGGTCTTTTTATTACCATTGCAAAATAGTGAGTATTAAATGCATTGAAAGATTGATGACTATCTGTAGAGTTTTCATCTCCCATGTTAAGACCATCTGCTGAAATAGCAGGAGCTCCATCATCTGTAATTCCTTGACTTTGACTATTATATTGCATATTAAAAGATTGAACATCACCATTAGTTCTAGAACCAGCATTAGTATAAGTAGCAAGAGAACCCACTGAAGTATTTGATCTTGCACTATTATGTGGTAAACCTCTTACAATATCCCAAACATAAGGGCCACCATTTTCTCCATTTCTAACTGTAGTATTATAAGTTCCAGCAGTTGCATTAAACCTTAATGGTTGACAGAATACAAATTGAGGCTCCCAACCAACACTAAGACTTCCACCACCGCCAGGAGAATGAGTACCAGTTCCACCATAATAACTACAACGAATAATACTATTTGCATTTGAAGGCCCATTAGTAGTTCCATCATTCGCCCATAGATAAGCAACATATTTATCATTAAGTTTATTAAGTGCTAAAGCTACTCTATTATCTACACCAGTACCACCACTATCTCTTATACTAAATTTATAATCATTAGGTGCAGATGTTCCCCAAAAGTTTGTTCCATGCTGTACAGTAACAGTTGATGCATATACAGCACCATAAGATTCTGGTTGAATATAATCATTAACTGCACTTGAATTAGGGTTTCCAGCAAAGTAACCATTACCTAAACCAAAACTGTTACACCAAATAGTCCATCTGTTATCAGAAGTTCTATCTGTTATATTCTTAACAAAAATAAGACCTGGCTCACATTGTAGATTATGTAAAATATTTCTATTAGTAGTATTTCCATCGCCTGTCCATGTTACAACATCAAAAAATTTAGGAGCACGCCTAAATGTGTAGGCCATATATGTAACTGGTCTGTTTTGATAACCACTCATTACACCGCCTGTGTTGATTTCACTCCAATCACCTATGGTAAAACCATTGTTATTAAAAGAGGTTAAAGTGCTTGTAGAGTCACCAACCCCAACTCTGTAATGATTTCCAACTGATTGACCATTGTATGCTGACCACCATTTAGCACCTTCTACGCTATCAGATAAACCTCTTTCAGTATCAAAGAAATAATGAGCGTGACTCATACTATTACCTTTGATCCAAACCATTCCACCATGTGTTTGAAGATCTATGCCATTTACTACTGATTGTGTTGCAGCTGTTCCATCATATGTTCTTTGGTCAAAAACACTATCTGACGCACCACCAGTAACTGGTGTGTCATCTGTTTTTGCTGATGAAAATTTTCTCCATATACTCATATCTATCCAGCTGCATTTATTGATCTAAGACCATAATAGGTTTCTCCACCATCCATAGTAAAAAATTGTAAAATATCTGTTTCACCACTTGCTGGAGTTGTGGGAGCTCCTGCCCCACCTTCCCATTTTACAGCACCAGCTGTTGTTCCATCAGTTCTTTTAAATTGATAACCTACAGTATGATTGCCACCAGCTTTTAATTTTAATGTAAATCCTTGTGCAGTTCCAGTTGCTGGTGGATAATTTACAGTAATCGTAGTAGCACCACTTGTTTCTAATTCAAAAACATTTCCAGTTCTCATATCTATTGTAGGAGTTGTTCCAGTTAATGTTTGTTTAGTTTCGTGATATCTTCCAGACTTTATAATTCCAGTAAAATTATAATCACTTGTAAGATTAACCTCTGAACTACCAACAGCATCAGCTGCAATTTCAGAAGAACCTACTGCATCTGTAGCAATCTTTGCAGAAGTAATTGCATCATCATCTATGTCTAAAAGTACTGCTGGTGTTTGTCCTATAAATGGCATTTTACTTTCCTTAACTTGGTTTAGTTGGCCAATCTGAAGATTCTAAATTAGGCCAATTTTTGTGTGTCGGTAAATCTCTAAGAGATTTTCTATATGTTTTCATCTTTGCAGACATAGTAACATCTGAATTTGCTGTCCAATCAGTTTCTTGTAGTAACTCATTTCTTTTTGTTCTATATGAAATTTCTAAAAGAGCATTCGTTTCTTCTTCAGTAGGAGCGGTAGGTAATGGTATAGTTTTTTTACCAACAAGAACTGATTTAGCATCATCTTCTACTTCTCTTACTACCCCATTATGCCAATATTTTTTTGTCATACTAATCTCTCCTCAATACTCTAATGTCACCACTAAAATTATTAGCAGAAGTTAAACTTAATCTTAAAAGATCAATTTCATGTGTTGTGTTGACAAAAACATGAGATCCATGCATTCTACTATCATTACCTATATAATGACCCCACATCATAGCGTACATTTTTTGACTTTCTCCAGACCTAAATAACTGCTCATATTCCCAAGTACCTTGTACTCCAGTAGCTGCATTTCCATTACCAATATTTCCTAAATCCCATGTTAACGGCGCAGATGCTCCATTATTATGAGCAGATGACATTGCGTCACCTCTTTCAACTATACCAAAAATACTATTAGCTAAAAAATTAGTACTTTGATCATCACTCCATTGAGTTTTTATAGAATCATAACTAGGACTTCCACTATATCTGTAAATACTAAGTTCTATTTTATATCTTTTATTCATTGAGAGAGTGATATCTAATTGTGATACGTTATCAAAACGATTACCATTTGCTTCAGTTTGTTCTATTACAGTATTCCATCCACTTACAATTGCTGGTGATGACCAAATTAATCCACCAGTCTGACCAGATGCAGCTGTTAAAACATAATTGTCTGTCGGTGCATTACCAGCGTGTAATTTTGCTTCACTTACTGCTTCAGCTGCAAGTTTTCCTTGTGTAACATTAAGATCAGTTATTTTATTTGTAGTAACTGCGTTATCATTAAGTTTTGCATCAGTAACTGCATTAGCATTTATCTTTGCAGTTTCCACAGAGTTATCTGCAAGTTCAGTAGTATCAATTGCATTAGGCGCTACCTTTGCATTAGTAACGGCATCATCAACAATTTTATTTGTAGATACTGCGTTGTCTTTTATTATATTTACTGGTTGTTTTCCTAAGTAAGGCATCTTAATTTCCTATGAAAGAGTTGGCCAATCTTCTTCTTCTAAATTAGGCCAGTTTTTATGTGTTGGTAAATCTCTCAAAGCCTGTCTATAAGTTTTTACCTTTGCACTCATGGTTACATCAGATAAACCATAATGATCAGTTTCTGATAATCTTGTATTTCTTCTTTCTCTATATTCTATTGCAATTGCATCAGATTTTGATTTATTCCAAGCATCATCTTGAGATTTTTTTGTTACTGTTTTTCCATCACCATCTTTATAGGCTTTATGTCTGTCTGCAACTAACCATTTTTTTACCCATTGGTTTTGGTCATTTTTTTCTATTCCATCTTGCACAAGAATTTTTAGATCTGAAGTGATAGCAGGAATTTCTCCATGATGCAATATTTCCCAACCAAAGTTTTTTGCAATATCCTCTGATGGATTTGGTGGAAAACTTGTATTCGGATTTGCAGACACAATGTCTGACCAAGTTCCTACCTTTTTAGTCTTTTCATTGTAATACTGTGACATTGATAATTTCTCCTAATTTATACTATTTATACTGCATCCCATTCCATTTTGGATTGAGGCATATTTCCACAGACAGTTCTATAAAATTTTACATGACCAGAATTTGAATTACTTGCTTGTGAAGTGTAAAGACCACCACTCCAAGTAACACTTGAATAGTTTGAATTGAAAACAACTTGTAAAATTCTAAACTGAAGAGTTGATGCACTTGGATTTTCATAGTCCAGTATAGCCCATATCTTTCCAGTAGAAGTTACAACCATTTGTTTTATTTGTTTGTTATTTGGATTTACACTTGAAGGAGCTTCAAAAGGTTGACCAATTTTAGGATCACTATGATGACCTGTTCCAGAAGATGTATTCAGAATAGATTTTGTTCCTAAGTTAATTCCAATAAATCCTGCTTTAGCATAACCACTATCTTGTTTTGGTAAACAAAGTATTCCGCCTGGAGCAACACAAGCAGCCCAATCTGAATTTTTACAACCCTCTGCTGTTCCTATTTTTGTCTGGTTGTTGAATCCACCTATAACATTATTTGCTGTTGCTAAAGTATCACATTGACTTACATAATGAGTTATAGTATTTGTATTGTCGTTTGGTGAAGAACTATGTCCATCTCTTGAATTTCCATGTTCTGGTTCAGGCATATAAACATATGTTCCTTCATCATATGTTGTTACACCATGAAATGCACCTTTATAATACCAAACACATCTTATACCTTCTTCATTGTTAGCCGCTGTTACTGCTGTTGTTGGAGTATTTTTTAATTTTATTTGAGCATGATATAAGTGATTATTCTGGTTATCTTGAGTACTATGAACAGCAGGATTATGATTTCTATTTGAATTTCCATAACCAGGCTCATTAAATAAACTATCATTTACTCCATTACTACTATGTCTAAATGGAACTGCACCAATTCTATTTTCTCCTATAGGAGCTACCCAATTCTGACCATTATCTTCTCTAGTATTTGAGCCAGGGTGTGTTCCATGACTTGAATTATATTGAGTTGCATCATTAGACATTCCAGAAAAATATATTTGTGATCCTCTATTTGGTAAAGTAGGGTGGTATGCATCTTGTAGATCAGAAGTTTTTCCATTCATTGTAACATTTATTGCTTGACCAGATATAACTCCAATTCTTTCAAACCCATTTGGTGAATAAGTACCAGCACTATTCAACCATGTCTTATCAGTTCCAGATGAACCATCACTCTCAAACATTGTTCTCGCCTGTGATGAATCTATATTATCAATTTGTCCATAAATAGTACCCTTTGTACATTGAGCTTGCGCTGGTATGACGTTTCCACTTGAACCAGAGTGATAACTAGGCCAACTTTGAAACTCCATATCATAAAGTTCTGGTGTTTTATGTCCAACTGGAACAACTACCATTTTTGAATAATTAGTTCTTCCATCTGGATTATTACAATTTTCAAGATCTCTTCTTCCAACAACCCATACATTATTTCTTCTATTATCATACATTAGGTTTATACCACTAAACATTCCATGATTTCCGCCTTTTCTATTTTCAGCGGTTATGCCGTAGTTTGCTTGTTGAGATATTATTTGATTAGCTAAAAGTCCGAAATAATAATATTCTCTATTTACAACATAATTTGCATTAGAAGGAGATGTTCCTTGTGGATGATTTCTTATACCATCTACAGGACTTGGGTGTGGGCCTCTTTCTCCACATTGAATAGTAGTTCCATCTTTTCCAGTATGAAATCTTAAAAGACAATGACTATTATTTTGATCTTGAGTAGTTGAAGTGTAAGCTGGTACATTTTGAACATCCATTTTTAATGCCATGTAAAGTCTAGTATCATCTCCATATATTAAATCAAAAGTCGTGTTTCCCTCTACATCACCATATCCACCCTCAGCATTCCCTACCATAACAGGGTCTATACTTGAACTTGTAGATCCATTTCCCTCTAAAAATTTTGCAGTTGGATATATCAAAGCACCCCAGCTTGATGGATGGTGGGTTGGATTAACATTTGATGCATTTGTCATTCCACCATTTCCTTGATTTGCAAAATCATATGATGTTATATTTGACCTTGTATTTGGATTGATTGCATATAAGTGAGTGTTTTCTCTGATATAAATTGCATCAGTTGGTGTATCTTGTATAAATGCGTGACCAACATCAGAAAATCTAGTTTTTACAGAAGTTGTGGTATTACCAGTAGAAATTTTTGCTGTTGGTAGATTTCCTACTAATGAATTATTGCTATTTGTATATACATTCACAGGAAGATTTGAGTTTTGAAATAGTTTACTATCACCATAAGAAACTGATCTTCTATAAAAATTATTTGGATCTGGATCACTTATAAAAAGTTCAATTATTCTAGTACCACCATTATTCGCTTCTGCCTCAAGAACACAAAACATTCTTCCACTATTAGTTTGAACAATTTTAAATATATTTTTATTATTTGGATTTTTAGATACTGGAATATATTCACTTGTAGTTGGTAGATGTTGAAATGAAGTTGCATATTGGGTAGTGGCCACAGTTCCACCATTCGGTTGTTGTGGAAGCATTCTATTATCTAAATCAAAAATTTTAATTCCTGCTGCTGTATAATTACCAGATGCAGTTCCCCCCATGTACCTTGTTACCAAACAACCATTATCTAATAATGTGTAGATATTGGAATGTGGTTGATTATCACTATAATTTAAAGTTTCTACTTTAGAACTACCTTCTTGAAAAGAATAAAAATATCCATCATATGATACTACATAATAAGTTCCAGGCGTTTTATGTATTCCAGCAGTATCTCTACCTGGCCTATACCAAATATTAACTATACCATGACTTGATGCATTATTATTATTAGGTGATTTCCAATTAGCAGTTGGAGTACTAGTACCATATGGTATAGGAAATCCTGTCATTTGTAGCCATGGATTTTCTGCTGCCGTCATTTCATATGCAAAATTACTACCACCAACATTAAAACTTTCATAAGAACGACCAACACCATTAGTATCATAAGCTCTTTTCCATGACATAAAATCAGTAGAATTGGTGTTTATTCCTCTCGTTGTAGTAACACCCAACTGATCTTTTCCATTACTCATTAAGTGTAAGTGGTGATATGAAGTCGAAGAAGTTGCTATGGCATTTGTTTGGGTAACTGAATTAGCATTATCTAAAAAAGTTCCCATTGTTCTACCATTTGGATTTGATGTACTATGATATGCTCCACTACCAATAGCATTTATAGCAGTTGTTGGCCAAGGGTAAATTTTAAAACTATATGCTACAGCAGAAAGACTACTAGAATCTATAGTACCAACTACTGACATTGTTTGTGATGGTTCGTGGTATAAAATTTCTTGTATGTTTTGATTTAAAGTACTATTAGTACTATTATCTCTTGCCAAAAGATTATAAAAATAGCCTGGGTCTGGTTCTAAGGTTTTCATATTCCATCTCATTAGGATAGAAGTATACGCCCCTTGTGCATTTGTAAAATTATCATCTAGGTCAGATCTAAATGCACCATATAAATATCCATCATTACCTACTACACAAATACCATTACTATTACCACCATATGCATTTGAAGTACTGACTGGTTGTCCACTCGCATCAGCATACTCTCCATTTGCTTTATTAGCTCCAAGAGTAACAGTACCAGCGTCAAAATCTATTTTTACTAATCTAAAAGAATTTGTATGTTCAGAAACATAATAAATTTCATCGCCAACACTTTGACCAGCAGCCGCATTTATTAATTTCATCATCATACTCATAGAACTACTCCTATGGCGATGACGGCGCTTTAATGTCTTGACCTACAGTAAATCCATATATGTTGGAAGAACTACCTGTTTTCATAAAAACAAATTGATCTATAGCTCCATTTGTTGCTGAAAGAGTTGGTTTTAAACCACCAGGCCAATGAACAGTGGTTGGATAAACTACTGATTTGGCTGCACCAGAAGCAACTTGTTGTATTGTAAGTGTCCATATCATTGTTTCAGTTGCAGAAGTAGGAACATTAGCAAATATAATATCAGAATCTTGTGTCAAAGTAACTTTAAAACTATTAGCAGTTGATACATCTAAACTAAAATCATTTGTACTAGATGTATAAGAAACAGATGCATGAACATCAACATATGATTTTGCCTTTACTTCTGATTGAAAATTAAAATCTGCTGTCATATCTAAAGATAAAGTTGGAGTTGCATTTTCTGGGCCTGCACCACCACTTTTAGTTATTGGACTATTAACAGATAAACTTCCTACATACTGTCCTGTAGTATGAGTTCCCAAAGCAATAGAATCAGCTGATGGTGAATATGCTATAGTTGCATTAGATCCCTCTCCTTGTGTATGTGTTATACTAATACCAGTACCAGCAGTAACATCCATCATATAGTTACCAGTAGTATGAGTTCCTAATGTTACAGCGTTATCTGCAATTTTATCTACAGTTATAGCATCATTTGCAATTTTAGCAGTAGTTACATTTCCATCTGATATTTTAACTGTAGTTACAGCATCATTTGCAAGGTCAGTTGATATAATTGTTCCATCTAGTATTTTATTTGTAGTTACGGCACCATCTTGCAGTTCATTTACTGTAATTGCATTACTAGCAATATCATCTGCGACTACAATATCCTGTGCAATCTTTGATGATATAACTGCATTATCAGCGATACCAAATGTATTAATTTTTGAAATAGGCATTTACTATGTCCTCTCCATTACTCCTAAAAATGCGTCTATAGCAGTTCCAGTTCCAGCTCTTACCTTTAATATATCTCCTGCTTCCAATACATATTTTTGTCCACCCAAAACTTCTAATGTAGTATTTGCTGGAATACTTACATCTTCTAAAAGTTGTATAGTAGCATTAGAAGCAGATGTATCTGTTATTTGTACTTTCACAGTAACAGCAGATGTTGTTTTATTTGCAAGAGCAAGACCAAGAATAATCGCAGTATTACCAGAACTACTTGGTGCAGTATATAAAGTATCATAATCACTACCTGTAGTAGTTACATTTGATTTTATTGCATTTTTAAATGTGTTTGCCATTTTTTTATTTTCCTATTTTATCCTAACGCAAGTGCCAAGGCAGTTGCCTCATCTTCTGTATCAAATGCCAATTTTGCTTTTGTAATTGTTCCATCTGCAACTGTATTTATTACATTTGTCATAGCAACATCAAGTTGTAATACTTGAATATTATTTGTTCCAGCTGATGGAGCTCCAGTAAATGTTATTGTATTACCATTTACTGTATATGCATATGAAGATCCATATCTTTGATATACATTATCCACAAATACTAAAAATCTACTTGCAGATGGTGTTCCTATTGATGTTTTAGTTAAAGAAAATGAGGTTGTTGATCCATTACCACTAAATTCATCTATATGAGGAGTTATCTCTGGAGCACTTAAAAGTTGCTTACCCATATAAACAATAAAAATTCTGTGACCATTTCCTGGCGCAGTTGTAAAAGTAATATTAGAAGATCCACCGACAGCATTTACTGTATAACTTACATCTGGTTCTAGTATAACACCATTTACACTTACTAATAGTGAACTAGCAGTATTTACTACATGGTCTAAACTATATAAAGTAGTAGTTCCATTACCAGTAAAAAACTGTTTTTCAAATGCACCATAGGAAGGTTGTGTTCCGATATATGACATTAAATTCTACCTCACTATATTTGATATCTTACTAATATTACTGCACTATTAGCTGGTGCAGAAGTAAAGGTTAAT
>VTLG01009559.1_pt1 | contig 27284 bp, 46 predicted proteins | sample 4694571 | NCBI WGS metagenome assembly VTLG01 (sample SAMN12604809, study PRJNA352737) | marine metagenome | biome: ENVO:00000447; feature: ENVO:00000209|ENVO:00000569|ENVO:01000036; material: ENVO:00002151; isolation source: viral sequences binned using virsorter ...
GGTCGTTCATACGCTCCGAAATTTTTTAGCGTGGAGTTTTTAAGAGGGTTTACAGGTTTACTATAATAATAACTATAGGTTTACAAATTTAGATTATGTTTATAACAATGGCAGAGTTGGCAAAGCTGAAAAACGTGTCTAGGATGGCGGTTTCAAAGAAAGTTAAGGCTGGTAAACTTGATGGTGCAATTGTAAACCATAACGGTAAAAGATTGGTTAACAAAGAAGAAGCATTTAGATTATGGGATCTTCAAGCACCACCTAGTAGAGATAAAAATATAAAAAAAGAGTTAAAAGAAGAAATAGATGCAAAATCAATTGATGAAATACCTAATTATGCAGAAAGTAAGGCTAAAAGAGAGCATTTCTTAGCTGAATTAGCACGTTTAGACGTAGAACAAAAGAAAAAAGATTTAATTCCTGTTACTGAGATAAAAAAAAGCAGTTTTGAAATGGGTAGAGCTATAAGAGAGAAGTTAACAAACCTTGCTGATCGTTTGGCAAGTCAAATAGCAGGTGAAACTGATCCTCAAATAATACATAAATTGTTAACTGAAGAACATAGAACAGCCTTAGAGGAGTTAGTAAAGGCATGAACGCTTGGCTAAAAGGCTTTTTAGACGGTTTAAGGCCACAACCTAATTTGACTGTTAATGAATGGGCTGATCAACATAGAGTGCTTTCAAGTCGTGGATCTAGTGAACCTGGTAAGTTTAGAACCGACAGAACACCATACTTAAAGGAACCAATGGAAGAGCTTTCTACTGGTAGCCTTACTCAAAGAGTTGTTTTAATGTTTGCAAGCCAGACAGGCAAAACAGAAAGTATGAACAACTTTACGGCCTATTGTATAGATCACGCACCTGGAGCTATGCTTTTATGTCAACCAACACTACAAATGGCGGCAAGGTTAAGTAAGCAAAGATTAGAGCCAATGTTACAGGAAACCCCATGTTTAGCTGAAAAAATTCCACCGCCTAGAAGTAGAGATAGTGGTAATAGCCAATTTGCAAAAACATTTCCTGGTGGTGTATTAATTTTAACTGGTGCTAATAGTGCTGCTTCATTAAAATCAATGCCAGCTAAATATATTGGTCTTGATGAAATAGATTCCTACCCAGGGGATCTAGATGGTGAAGGTGATCCAGTTGCATTAGCAGAAAAACGTGCTTCTACATTTACCAAAAGAAAAATATTATTAACATCTACACCTACAATTAAAGATTTTTCAAGAATAGAGGCAGAATACGAGGCTAGTGATCAACGTAAATACTTTGTACCGTGCTTAAAATGTAATTTTTTCCAAGTTTTAGAGTTTGAACAGCTTAGATATGAACATAAAAACCCTGAGAGTGTGAAATATGAATGTAAAAATTGTAAAAAGCAATTTGATGAAACTGCAAAGACTACAATGTTACGTAAAGGAGAATGGAGGGCAACAAAACCAGAAAATGCAGGTAAAACTGCTGGATTTTGGTTAAATGGATTAAATAGCCCTTTAGGTTGGTTTTCCTGGGCTGAAATGGTAGATGAATTTTTAAAGGCTAAAGATGACCCTGCATTAATGCGTACTTGGACTAACACAAGAAAAGCAGAAACATTTTCTTATGAATACCAATCTAAATTAAATGCAGAAGCATTATTAGAAACAAGGGAAAATTATTTACCTGGTGAAATTCCTAAAGATGTTGTTTGTTTATGTCTTGGCGTTGATGTGCAGGGTGGTATGGGATCAGCTACACAAAGATTAGAAGTTAGTTGTTGGGGTTTTGCTGCTGATCCTTCTGGTATCGGGGAACAAATGTATTTAATAGACCATAATATTATTTATGGTGATCCTAACCAAGGTGAAGTATGGAAGGGGTTAGATATATTGTTAACTCAAACATTTGACCATCCAGACGGAGGAAAATTAAAAATTAGCGGTTGTGCGGTGGACTCAGGAGGCTTGGCAACACAATCAGTCTATGACTACTGTACAAAACGTAGGGGACAGGGTGTAATTGCTATTAAAGGTAGTAGTAGAAGTGGTGTTCCTATAATTGGTAAAGGTAGCAAGGTGGATATTAACTATAGTGGCAGAATTAGGAAAAAATCTGGTATAGTGTATATAATAAATACAGAGGATATTAAGGATAAGATCTTTAGTAAAATCAAATCTAAAGAAAAAATCCATTTCCACGCAGAAACCACTGAAGAATACTTTAAAGAGTTGACGGGCGAATATAGAACACAAAAAACAAATAATAAAGGGTATCCAGTTAGTACATATGTTAAAAAACCAAATCAAGATGTAGAAAAGCTCGATTGTTGCGTATATGCCTTTGCAATGTACTATTTGCTCTTAAAAACCGTTCCAAAGGGCTTATTTTTCACTAATTACGCTAAAAAGTTGTTAAATAACACTAATTTAAATACCAAAAACACGCTAAGATCTAGACAGAAGCCACAAAAACCTTCTTATGTCACAAATTGGTAGTTATTTATGAACATTCCTAAAAGTTTAAGGTCGGGTAGTACATGGACTTGGCGAGAAGATAGTTTAGTTGATCCATATGGTGATGCTATACAAAGTACTGATTCATGGGTTTTAACATATTACATTAGGACAAATAGTGCTAGTGGTATTACTGTTACTGGTAGTACATATGGGACAGGTTGGCAATTTGATGTAAGTGCTAGTAATACCGCCCCAATATCAGCAGGTGATTATTTTTGGCAAGCAGAAGCAACAAAAGGTGCTTTAAAATATGACGTAGGTAGCGGATCACTAAAAGTTTTACAAAGTCTTGTATATACAGGAAGTGTAAGCTCTATCCAAGGCAAGTCACAAATTCAACAAGACCTAGAGGCGGTACAATCTGCTATAAGAACTTTAATAAGTGGTGGTGCTGTTAAAGAATATTCTATTGGTGGCCGTAGTTTAAAGAAATGTGAGTTGGCAGAATTAACAACATTAGAAAGTCAGTTAAAATTTGAACTTAAGAGAGAACAAAAAGCAGAATTAATAAGAAATGGTCAAGGCAATCCACATCAAATGTTAGTGAGGTTTAGCAAATGAGTATTAGAACAGCATGGCGTGAACTTTGGAAATCTAACCCACGACCAGTAAAGAAAAGAGGTTTTGCAGGTGCAAAATTAGATAACTTAACCAGTAATTGGGTAAGAACTACTAATAGTGCTGATAGCGCATTAAAAGGTGATATAAAAAGGTTAAGGAATGGATCTAGACAACTTGTTAATGATGTTGATTATTGTAAACAGGCTGTTAGAACAATAGTCGATAACATTGTTGGTACAGGTGTTAAATTGCAATCTCAGATAAGGATGCAAAGAGGTGGCAAGTTAGATACAAAAATGAATAGTACAGTTGAAAGAACTTTTAAAGAATGGGGTTATAAAGATAGTTGTGATGTGGCTGGTCGTTTATGTTTTGACGATATAACACGTTTGGCAGTTCATAGCATGGTGCAGGATGGAGAATGTTTTATAAGAATTATTAGAGGTAAAAAGTTTGGAAGGTCTACTGTACCTTTAGCTTTAGAAGTCTTAGAAGCAGATATGTGCGACGTTGATTATACAGGCAAATCTACTAATAAGAATCAAGAATGGAGAATGGGAGTATTAGTTAATGAATGGCAAAGACCCATTAAATACGCATTTTTTAGTAGACATCCTGGTGATAGTTTATTTGTCCAAACTCCAACTACTAAAGATAAGCACGTTTTAGTAGATGCTAAAGATGTAATCCATTTATATAGAATAGAAAGACCAGGCCAAACTAGGGGTATTCCTTGGATGTCTAGCAGCCTTAATAGAATGCACCATATAGAAGGTTATGAAGAGGCTGAAGTAGTAAGGGCTAGACTTGGCAGTTCATTAATGGCATATATTACAAGTCCAGAAGGTGAGCTTAGTGGTGATGATGTTGTAGATGATGACAGGGTTTTTGATATGAGTCCTGGTGCTATTAGATACCTTGCACCTGGTGAAACTGTGAATGTTCCTACATTTGATGCACCAGATGGACAATTTGAGCCGTTTTTACGTGCAATGTTAAGGGCTTTAGCGGCTGGAATTGGGTGTAGTTATTCCTCAGTTTCGAGAGATTACAGCCAGACTAACTATTCTAGTAGCCGTTTAAGCTTGCTACAAGATCAGGAAGCATTTAAGGCATTGCAATATCAATTAAGAGAAAATTTCTTATCTATTGTGTTTGAAGAATGGTTAGAAGCTGCTGTATTATCTGGAACTTTACAATTACCAACATATTTAGACGAACCTAATAAATATAAAAGGGTTAAATGGTTGTTTAGAGGTTGGGGATGGGTAGATCCGATGAAAGAAGTACAAAGTGCTGTTATGGCAATAAGGGCAGGCCTAAAAACACAATCCCAGGTAATCTCAGAATTTGGCGGCGACCTTGAGGAATTGTTAATGACTAGAAAACAAGAAATTGATATGGCTAGTGAATTAGGTTTAGAATTTGATACAGAAGTTAAGGCTAATACGCAAGAATCTAGTAATATAGAAACAACACCTAAAGAAAACTATGAAGAGTAAACGTGATTATGAAGAAAAGTCATTACAGCGTGATTTTACTTTAGAAATAAAACAAGTTGAAAAGGAAGATAGAACTATAGAGTTTCCTTTTAGCTCAGAACTTCCTGTTGAACGTTATTTCGGCAATGAAGTTTTAGAACATAGTAGAGAGGCGGCCAATTTAAAAAGGCTTAATGATGGAGCACCCTTTTTATGGAATCACAACCCCGATCAAGTATTAGGTGTAGTAGAAAGAGCATATATTGATGAAAAAAAGAAACGTGGTTACGCAAAAGTGCGTTTTAGTGAAGAAGAATTTGCTGACAGTAAATTTAGGGATGTAAAAAACAAAATTCTACGTAATATTTCTTTTGGCTATGTTATAAATAAAGCAGAAGAAGTAGAAGATTCTATTGTTGCACGAGATTGGGAAGCCTTCGAGGTTAGCCTGGTTTCGATCCCAGCAGACAATTCGATCGGGATCTCACGTTCAATAAATAATAAAATTGAGCCAAATGATATGCAAAACAACAATAAAAAGGATAATATTATGGAAGAAGCTCACGTTTCTGCATCTTCTGATGCATTGCCCACTAAATTAAACCTAAAAAACATGACCACTAACGAAAAAGAAATCGATTTAGTGCGTTCAGAGGATGCCGTTAACAAGGCTCTTAAATCTGATCGTGCAAGATTTGACCAGATTAGAAAAACTGGTAAGAAATATGATATGAATGATTTAGCTGATGAATACATCAGAGAGGGACGTTCTGTACAGGATTTTAATCAGGCTGTAATGGATCAATGGAACCCAGAAAAGATTACACCAAAGCCACAGGATGCAGAAATTGGTTTAAGTGAAGCTGAAACAAGAAGCTTTAGTTTTATCAGAGCTTTAAACTATCTAGCAAATCCTGGTGATAGAGCAGCAAGAGAAGCAGCAGCTTTTGAAATTGAAGCATCTAACGCAGCAGCTAAAAAAGCAGGTAGAGTCTCTAGAGGTATTACAGTTCCTTATGATGTAATGCGTAGAGATTTAAAAACATCTCCAGCAACACAAGGCGGTAACTTAGTACAAACAGATTTAGACGCTGCTAACTTTATTGATCTTCTAAGAAATAGTTCTGCATTAGATCAAGCAGGTGCTACTACTCTTACTGGTTTACAAGGTAATATTGCAATACCTAGACAGTCAGGTGCAGCAACTGCATACTGGGTAGCTGAAGGAGGTGCACCAACAGAATCACAGCAAGCAATTCAACAGGTTTCAATGGTTCCTAGGACTTGCGGTGCTTTTACTGACATTTCAAGAAAACTATTAATTCAATCATCATTAGATGTTGAGCAAATGGTTAGAAATGACATAGCAAAAGTTATTGCTTTAGAAATTGATAGGGCTGCACTTTATGGTACAGGTTCATCAAATGAGCCATTAGGTTTGCATAACACTAGCGGTATTGGAACAGAGTCAATCACAGCTAACAACCCAACATTTGCACAAGTGGTAAACATGGAAAGTGATGTTGCTGCTGCTAATGCTTTAATGGGCAACCTTGCTTATATCACAGGTGCAACTATTAGAGGTGCTATGAAAGTTAAGGCTAAGGATTCTGGATCTGGTTTATTCCTTTGGGATGGCAACAACACAGTTAACGGCTACAACGCTTATATGTCTAACCAAGTTGAAGCTGGTGACATCTGGTTTGGTAACTGGTCTGATTGTATTATTGGCTATTGGTCTTCACTTGATCTTTTGGTCGATCCATATACACATTCAACATCTGGTACTATCCGTATTACTGCCTTACAAGATGTAGACGTAGCATTTAGACACGCTGCTTCATTTAGCTTAGGTGCATAATATGAAACTTAAAGTTTTACGGTCTTTTCTATGGGCTGGTCAAGTTGTAAAAGTAGATGACATTTTTGAAATAGATTCTGCTCAAGCTATTGATTTAATTAGTTCTGGAAAGGCCATAGAAACTTTAGAAGTTATTGAGGAAGTAGTAGAACCTCAAGTTAAATCTAAAAAAACTACTAAACGTAAAAAAACTACCCCCCTTTCTGAATAATGACTATTCAAAACTTAGGTTCTAAGGCAACCGCTCTAGACCTTTTAGCTAATGATGTTGTAGCTGCAACTGGCGTTGGTTCTGCTATTGACCTTCAAGGTTATGAAGGTTCTGCTGCTTTTGTTCTTTCTGCTGAGGCAGGTGGATCTGGAATCACTTATGCTGTAAAAATTACAGAATGTGATACATCTGGCGGTACTTATACTGATGTAACAGATGGTGCATTTACAACCACTTCTGCTAATACTGCTGCATTTGAAAAAATCTATCTTAATGTTTCTTCTTTAAAGCGTTATGTAAAGGTTTCTACAACAGTTGCAGGTGGTACAGGAGCAGGTGCATTATGTGTTACAGCTCTAGTATCTGCTAAGTATGGCTAATGTCATTTGCAGATGATTTAACTACTATGTTTGGTTCTCCCTTTGGTGTTTCATGCACTTCTGGGGGAACTACTGCTAATGGGATATTAGATCAGCCTACTGATGTCTTAGCTGGAGATCAAGTTATTTCAGTTGGTTATGTTCTGCATTGTAAAAATTCAGATTTTGGTTCTTTAGTTGCAGGTGATGCAATTACCGTAGACAGTACAGTCTACACAGTAAGAACAAACGAGGCAGGTTTAGATGGTTTAACTAGACAAATTTCTCTACAGAAAAATTAATGACAACTAAACGTGAAAATATATTAGCTCGCTTGTTAACAGTTATTACTCCTACTACTGGTATATCTAGTAGAGCTTATAGAGATAGAGTTGTAGCATTAACAAGAACTCAAACACCAAGCATTTTAATAGAAGCTGTAGATGATAACCCAGAGCAAAATACAAGTCTACCTACATTAGATTGGTCAATGACTGTTAAATGTTCAATAATTGTAAGGTCAGCTACTCCTGTTATTACTGCTGATCCTGTAATAGAAAATATGCACAGTAGAATAATGGCAGATTTAACATTAAATGGTTATGCGATAGATGTACAACCAGGTGCTGTTTCAATAGAAACTTTAGATTCAGATCAACCTACAGGAATTATTAATTGTAATTATATAGTTAGATATAGAACAGAAATTAATGATTTAACTCAATAGTAGTTACATTATTTCTATAAAGGTTTATGATATAAACATAATGCTTAATTAGGTAAATGGCAAAGTTAACACGCAAAAAAACTATTTTAGTAAAAAATGAAACCTCTTATGGGTCGGATGCGTCCCCTACTGGTGGTGCCAATGCTATTTTAGTTAGAGATATTGAATTAACACCATTAGAATCTGATACTGTAGATAGAGAATTAATAAGATCATACCTCGGCAACTTCGAGACTTTATTAGGTAGTCAACGGGCTATGGTTTCGTTTACTTGCGAATTAGTAGGAAGCGGTGCAGCAGGAACCGCTCCAGCTTATGGGCCAGCCCTTGAAGCGTCTGCAATGGCTCTTACAACTGTTAGTGGTACATCTAATACTTATGCACCTATTAGTGATGCTTCTAGTATGAAGTCAGTAACTATTTATGTAAATATGGATGGTGTTAACCATGCGATAACAGGAGCAAGAGGAACTTTCACAATTAATTGTGAGCTTAACGAAATTCCTACAATAACTTTTGAATTTACTGGCAAGTACAACAACCCAGCAGACGTGACCCTTCCAAGTTGCACCTATGCAAATCAAGCTGATCCATTGCTTTTTAAAAATGGTAATACTTCTTCGTTCCAATTTTATGGCTACGCTGGAGCATTGCAATCATGGGAATTAGACATGGCTAATGAGGTTATATTTAGGGAACTTGTAGGAGGTACAAAAAGTATAGATATTGTAGACCGTAAACCTTCTGGTACTTTAACTGTAGAAGCTGTCGCAATGGGTGGTTCTGGACATAATTTCTTTGCAGATGCTACAGGTGGCAATACTGGAACTAATAAGTTAACACATGGCACAACAGCAGGTAATAAAATAGAAATTAGTTGCCCTACTTCTGATGTAGGAGCACCAAGTTATACTGATACTGACGGTATTCAAATGTTGGAAATGGGTTTTGTAGCTGTTCCTAATAGTGGAAATGATGAAGTTTCTATAAAATTCTTTTAATAGCATAAATTAATATTTCGGGGTAGACTCTAAGTAGATATTAGATTTTTATGTTTATTTTAAAAAAGGAAGCAACCTTCACGCATCCTATTGTCTTTTATACACCTGCTGATGGTGGTACACAAAAAGAAGAAACTTTTGATGCTGTATTTAAAATTATTCCACAATCTAGAATTAATGAGATAGGTGTACAGGCTCAGAAAAAGAAAAAAGAATTAGATGAAGGAATAATGGATGGAACTGATATTAGTGATTTAATGATTGCAGATGAAATATTAGTTGGATGGGATGGGGTTACAGATGGTGAAAGTCCTGTGCCGTTTACAAAAGCTACAAAAAAACAAGTATTAGATATTGCTGGTTTAGCTAATATATTAGTAACAATATATTTTGAGGAAGTTTCAAAACAAAAAACAAAAAACTAGAAGGGGCTGCATTATTTTGGTGCGGTGATATTGTTATAGATGAAACAGTATCAGATGCAGAAGCCCTTGGTATAAAAGGCATACCAGCACCAAAACAAGTAGAAAGTTATGAAATATTTCCCGAAAATTGGTTATCTATAATAATATTTTTAGACATACAAACACAATGGCGTATGGATCAAGGTATGATTTATGGGTTAGATTACAATGCTATAAAATGGATATTTGAATTAAAAAAAGACGAAATAAAAAAACCTTTAGAAATACTTGCTGACTTACAGGTATTAGAGGCTAAAATAATAGAAACATTAAACAAAGATAATAAATAATGGATTTATCTACTTCCTATACTATTAAGGCTCAGGTAACAGGCCAGAATGAAATAGGTGGACTTACAAAAGGTTTAGGCAAATTACAAAAAACTACTAATAGTACATCAGCAGCAATGAATAAATTAAAAACTGCTGCGGGTAATGCTTTTGGTGCGTTAAAGGCTTTAGCCCCTGCAATAGGTGTAGCTGGTTTAGGTAAGTTAGTAAATGACACTTTACAGTTAGGTGATCAGTTAGAAAAGATGAGCCAGAAAACAGGTTTAGCTGTACCTGTATTAGATAAATTAAGACAGGCTGCGGATTTAGGAGGTACAGAATTTAAAACTTTATCTAAAGCATTGCCGACACTTGCTAAAAATATGCAAGATGCTTCAGATGGTGTTGGTACTGCTAAAGATGCTTTTGATAGGTTGGGTTTAGGTGTTACTAATGCTGATGGTTCACTAAAATCATTAGATCAGATGTTTTTTGAAATAGGTGACAAGATAAAAACTATGGATGATAGAACTTTGGCCGCTGCAAATGCTGCTGAAATATTTGGTACTGGTATGGGTGCAAAATTAATACCAATAATGAATCAAGGGAGTGAAGCAATACAAAATCTTAGTACTGGTTTTACACAACTTAGTGCAGAAAGAATGGCAAAATTAAATGATGATGTAGCACAGATGGGTGAAAAATTTAATGTACTAAAAGTACAACTTACTGAGGCTGTATTACCTGCATTAACAAGACTTGTAGAAATTATTAGTAATGCTGCACAAAAATTTGCTGCTTTACCTGGCCCCGTTAAAGGTATAAGTGTTGCATTAGCATTGTTAGCACCTGCAATAATTACAATAGCACCTATCTTTGCAAGTTTAGTAATATCGTTTAAGTTTTTAGCAACTGTAAAATTAGGAGCTATGTTTGCTGCTGCTGTACCTGCTATTGCTAGTTTAATGCCTGTATTAGCACCTTTTTTAATAGGTGGTGCTGTTTTAGCAGGTCTTATTGCATTAGGTAAATTAATAGGTACTGTTGTAGGGCATATTTTTGCGGCAAGGGAACAAATAGGTGGTGCAATGAAAGCTATAGGACAATTTTTATTAAGTCCATTTACAGGCTTTGCAGATTTTGTAGGCAATGTATTTAAAACTGCTGTTGATAGAATAAGAAGTGCATTTATGACAATACCTAATGCTGTTAAAAGTGCTATAAGTGCTGCTACTGCACCATTACGATCATTTTTAAGCTTTATAAATAGAATATTATCAAGGCTTGCAAGATTAAGAAGGCAAAGAAAAAATAATCCTAGTAATGGCAATAATGGTACACCGCCTGGTATGGCTGCTGGTGGTGTTGTATCAAGTCCACAGTTAATTTATGCAGGTGAGGCAGGTAGTGAATATGTAGTCCCTGCAAGGAAAGCTGCACAATTTTCAAAGAATTATTTATCTGGCATGAGAGGTAGTGCAGCTATACCAAGATTTGCAGAAGGTGGTTATATAACAAGACCAAATGTAAACATTACAACGGGTGCGGTTACACAAATGGATGGTACTAATTTTATTACTACAAATGATTTATCTTCTGCTGTTCAAAGTGGTATAGATCAAACATTAAATTTATTACAATCAGATTTATTAACTAGAAGGTCTTTAGGGTTATCATAAATGGCTAATTACGATATATTAACCTTTTTAGAATATTACGCAGACAAATCAAGCGTTTTAAACGGTAGTGGTAAAAGATCGCCAACTAATTCCTATCAAAATTTTTATCAATCTGCTCAGAATTTGACAGCAGATTCAGCAATAGATCAAACAATAGATTTTACTTATTTAGCATTTGACGCTTCTGGTTTTGCTTCTACTGAAGCTTCTAGCATTAGTGATTTAACAATAAATTTAGCTGCTACAGCTTCTATTGTTGACCTTACAGATACAGCTATTGGCGGTGATCGCCTTGTAATTGCGTCTTTATATACTCAATCTATTGGACAAGATACATTTAGTAATTCTGCTAGTTTAATTTGTAGATTTACAGGGACTATAGAAAGTGCTTCATTAGATGATACTACTGTTACATGGACAGTCAGCCCTGCAATATCAAAACAAAAAGCACAAGTACCTTCAAGGCGTATTAGTAGCGATTTAATGGGGAGGTTTGTAACGACATGAATAATTTATTATTTGCTACTAATATAAAAGCTGTTTTGGAAGATGATACAGAAGTTGAAAATGTAAAAGGTTTTCTTATTGATGATAAGAGAGTTTATAAGACATCTGATAATACAGTTTTAACTGGTAATAAAAAAATTAAAAATATTTTAAATGCAACTTCTCTTGTACCTATTGAGTTACTAACTTACATTTCTACAAGAGGTTATGAGTAATGGCATCTACAAGTAGAAAAATTAGTGATCTTTTAAATAATAAAGGGTTTGTTAGGGGAACTAATAGATATATTGGAGGTCATGTTACTTCTAGAGGTGGTTTATCTAGAGCAAGATCACAGGATAAATCTAAAGTTGGTCAAGATGCACAGATTTTAGATGAAAGTTTAGAAAATTTTAAAAAGCCTAATAGTGATTTAGATGTATCGCAAAAAATAGCTACTACAGGCGAAACTGTACCTATAGTTTTTGGCAAAAGAACTAATAATATTGGTGGTGTATGGATGCAACCAAGCCTAATTAAAGCTGGTACATCTAGTTTTGTACAGAAATTATTATTTGTTATATCGCAAGGTGAAATAGTAAGTACTCCCTCAAAACCTAAAGCATTTACTGGACTTGTTAAATTACCTTTTTTAAATGATACTTCAGTTACCTTAAGTCATATTTATAGTACAGCAGCATCTTTGGCATCTTCACCTAATTCATGTCCAATAACATCTAGTGGTTTGTATTGCGGTAATGATATTTATACATATTTGGTAGAAATAATTAAAGCATCTTCAGGATCAAGTCTAAGAAATGAACCTGATTTTGGAAAAGATTATCAAAACGAAAGAGTAATAACCCGAGGCACAGGCGATACTTCTAATACAACCTATATTGTGTCTATGCAAGTATTTGACGCTGAAACAGGTGATAATGTAACCACTGCTTATCAAAATTGGTTAGGTTATAGTAATTTAGAATTTAGATATAATGGCAGATATGATAATAGCGGTAATTTAATAGGCGGTAAAACAGTAGGTACTTTAGAAGATTATGCTGTACTTTTAAACAACGGTAATTTACTGCCACCAATAAATGCTACTACTGTAGCGGCTGGCGAATATTCACAATCAACTTTAAATGGCCTAAATGCAATAAGTGGCGGTAGGACTAAATTTATATTTAAAAATACTTTTGTTTCTTTAAATACACAAACTAATACAAGTAACCCTGCCAGCACAGGAACTCTAGAGGGTGTACAAAGTGAAATGATAGTAGGTACAAGTGCAACAATACAAAATACTTCTAATAATAATTCTAGTTTTGCAGATATTACTTTTTTAGCTACTTCAGGTAATTTATACGAAGAACCTACTGCTGGTACTTTCCCAACTAATACTAAACAACTATATATTTTTTATGAACAGGGTGTAAAAGTAGATTTATTTAGTGCAGGTTTATCTGGCTCTAGTTATACGCAGGGGGCAAGTAATCAATTTATAGATTTAGCAATGCATTTATTTAAACTCTATAAAAAAATTGATGGTAATAATACAGCTACTATTGTTGCACCTGTAGAGCTATCTAATTTACAAAGTCTTTGTAGTTTTTGTACTAACAACAGTATGTTTTTTAATGGCATAATTTCTAAAGCTGTTAATATTGTTGATTTTATTACCAACACTTCACCATTTTATTTTCTATCGTTTTTATCTGTAGGTGGTAAATATCAATTTGCACCAATACTGCCTATGAATGGTAGTAATCAAATAGATACTACTGCTTTAACTCCTACAATGACATTTACCGAAGCAAATATTATTCAAGGTTCATTTAAGAAGGGTTATCTTAGCGTAGAAGAAAGAAGAGAATTTATTGCTAATTGTATTTATACCGAGTGCATACCAACAGCAGTAGCAAGAAGAAAGACTGTAAGTGTTAGGTTTACATCTAGTGCTTTAGATTCTCCTACGGAGCAATTTGATATGTCAGATTTTTGTGCTGATGTAAATCATGCAATACTTTATGCAAAATATGAATTAGCGAGACGTAAACACAGCACACATAATATAAGTTTTTCTACTCCATTATTAACAACAACTTTAATTCCTACAAATATTATAAAATTACAATTACAAAGAAAAAACAGCGTAGGTGATGACAGAACAGAAATAGAATATTACCAAGTATCTAGTATTACTTATGATAATGATGGTGTTAGCAATATAGAAGCTGCACATTTTCCTTTAGATTCTAATGATAAATCTGAAATATCTTTAGAAATTACTACTGGTACTTTTACTGTTTTACAATGACTACTTTTCCAGCATTAGAGCCAGAAACCAGGGCATTAGTATATGGAGACTACCCACAAAATACTCATGAAGGGTTAAGCGGTGGTAATGTTAGATTTTTATTAGGTACAAAAAGAGTAGTACAAAGATTAACTATTACTTACGAATATTTAACAGAAACAGAAGCACAATCATTATTAACACATTACAACGGTCAGAATGGCTCTATTGTACCTTTTGATTTATCTGCTCAGGTTTGGGCAGGTTATTCTACACCTCCTGTTAGTAGTAGTAGTTATCAATGGAGATATGCACAATCATTTCAAATATCTTTATCATCACCTACTAGGTATAGTACATCTATAGAGCTTATAAGCGTTCCTTTATAATGGCTACTTTTCCTTCACTTACACCTACTACTAGATTATATACTCAAGGTGATTTTCCTAGTGCTATACAGTCATCTTCTAGTGGTGCTACAACAGGTTTTAGGCGTGGTAACAGGCGTATAAATCAAACTTTACAGCTAACATTTGATAATTTAACAGAAACACAAGTAAATCTTATAAGGACACATTACGATGGTCAAAATGGTAGTTTTGAAATATTCTTTTTATCTTCTGAATGTTGGGCTGGCTATACAACCCCACCTGTCCCTTTAGTTAGTGATTTTGCCTGGTTATATGCAACAGCCCCAACTATTTCTGATGGTATTACTAGCAAATGGAATGTAGAAATTGAACTAGTTTCTGTTCCTATTGATATTGGTGATTTAATATTTGATGCTGGCGATTCTTCAACAACTGCTAGAGCGTATATATTGGATGCTTTAACTAGTAGCACATCACCAACAAGAGACAATATAATAGAGGCAGGTACTTCTGTTTAAATATGACAATTACATTAAACGCTTTTCAAAAACAAAGAAGAGATACGGCTAGTAACTGGACAAGTAATAATCCTACTTTGTTAGCTGGAGAGTGGGGATATGAAACAGACACTAAGAAGTTTAAAATTGGTGATGGATCTACAGCATGGCAATCCTTAGATTATGTACCTATCCCAGATACAAATAGATTATTAACAGGAAATTTAACAGTTGGCGGTAATTTTACAGTTAATGGAACCCAAACGGTCATTGACAGTCAGACGCTTCAGGTCGAGGACAAAAACATAGAAATAGGCAAGGTTTCTACACCTTCAGATACTACCGCCGATGGGGGAGGTATAACTTTAAAGGCTGCATCCGACAAGACTATTACATGGAGTAATGCAAACGATTCTTGGGATTTTAACCAGAATATAAACGCTGCTTCTACTTATGCTTATCGTATTAATAACGTTTCTGTTTTAAATGCAACTACTTTAGGAAGTTCTGTTGTTAATAGTTCATTAACGTCATTAGGCACTATTGCAACTGGAGTTTGGCAGGGTACGGCCATAGGATCTTCATACATGACCGCAGGTAGTACTACAGTTGTAGGCGCAGTTCAATTAACAGACTCAGCATCTAGTACATCAACAACTACAGCCGCTACACCAAACGCTGTAAAAACTGCAAAAGACGCTGCTGATGCTGCACAGACAACAGCTAATGCTGCATTACCTAAAGCTGGAGGGCAAATTTCTGGAAATATTACTTGTGCTGGTACTGAAACTGTTGATGGTAGGGATTTATCAGTAGATGGTGCAAAACTAGACGGAATAGAAGCTAGTGCTGACGTTACAGATGCAACTAATGTAAATGCAGCAGGTGCAATAATGGAAAGTGATGTTGACGCAAAAGGTGATTTATTAGCAGGTACAGCAGACAATACAGTTGCACGTTTGCCAGTAGGTACTAATGGATATGTTTTAAAAGCTGATAGTAGTACAACAACTGGTTTAGCATGGGCTGTTGATGCTGGCGGTATTCCTACTTCTGGAGGAAGCTTTACAGGCGATGTTACTTTAGCAAATCAATCTGATTTAAAATTTGCAGAAGCAACAGCAAATGGTTCTAATACTGTAGGATTTCAAGCGCCTGCGAGTGTTGCAAGTAATATTTTGTGGACTTTACCAAGTACAGATGCTGCTGTTAGTGGTTATGCTTTAGTTTCTGATGGATCGGGTACATTGTCATGGTCACAGGCTGGCGGTGGCGCAAAGGGTGGAGGCGGTGAGGCCATATTTCATGAGTCAGAAAATACAATGGATAACGATTATACAATTAGTACAAATAACAATGCAGTTGTTCCGTCACCTTTAACAATCAATGCTACACTAACTATAAATTCACCTTCTGTTGTTACTTTTGTTTAATGGCATTAACACTTAACGGTAGTTCTAATACAATTGGAGGTTTAGCAGTAGGTGGCTTGCCTGACGCTAGTGTAACCGCTGCTGATTTAGCAAGTGGATTAGCTAGTCAAGGAATAACAGTTGCACATGAATTTAGGTTAACTTCAGACTTCGCAGTAGATGATACTGAAAGTTTTATAACAAGTAATTTAGAAAAAGTTGATACATCAGGTCAAGGCTCTATTGGCTCATTTGATGACCCTTCAAGCGGTGTTTTTACATTTCCTTCAACTGGTATTTATAAAGTTGATTTTCAAATAAATGCTTCTGCTACAGCAAGTAGAAGATATGTTGGAGGAAGAATACAAGTCACAACTAATAACAGTAGTTATTCAATCCTTTCAGATTCATCTGATGGAATCTATGTACCCGCTACAGGTTCTTGGGGTACTACTGAAACAAGCTCATTAGTTGATGTTACGGACACTAGTAATGTAAAAGTGAAATTTCAATGTTATAGTCACGGTCTATCAACTTTTAAAGGAAGTAGCACCCAAAATAGAACTTTTATGACATTTATACGTTTAGGAGACACCTAATGAGACAAGACGGAAGAGCAGATCACATAGAAGATTATTTGGTTACTGTTCGTACAGGACAATGGTTTGGTTGGTCTGACTCAAAAAATAAAATCTATTCAAACCTTATTGTGCATGACGGAGGTTCTAAACCTACGGAATCTGAAGTTAATGCTGGATTAGCAGCAATGCAAGATGCTTGGGATTTAGAAAATAATAGTTACAAATCAAAGCGTAGGGCAGAATATCCTAGTATTGTTGACCAGCTAGACGACATCTATAATAATGGAATAGATGCATGGAAGGCTACTATCAAAACCACTAAAGACAAGTATCCGAAACCTAGTTAATTATGGCAAGTATAAAGTTAAAACATGCATCAGGTAATAGCACTATTTTAAATAGTCCAGCAGCTAATCCGACCAATGATGTAACACTTAAATTACCATCTACAACTGGTTCTGCTGGTCAGGTTTTAAAAGTAGCAAGTGCGAACCATAGCTCAACAAATGCAGAACTTGAGTTTGCGGCTGATGCTGGCGGTAAAATTGTTCAAATGGTTGCTGATATAAAAAAAGATACTGGTTCTTATTCAACAAGTAGTAGTTTTGCTGCTACAGGAATGAGTGTAACAATAACACCTCAATCAGCCTCAAATACATTATTAGTTATAGCAAATCTTGCAATAGGTAATTCTGGAAATAGTTCAACACAATGGAAACTTTATAGAGGTACATCAGAAATAACTGCTGCTAATAGCACAGGAGTAACTAATAAAGCTTTTATGTGGGTTTATGTTCCACAATCAGGTGATAATCCCACTTATCAGAACATAATTGGTAGTGGTGTTTATGAACATGATATACAAGATACAAACTCACATGAGATAAATCTTTATGTCAACAGCTTTAGCACTACTGCATATCTTAATAGAAGAGGCTATTCAGCAGATTTTGGTGGGATTTCAAGCTTAGTTGTTATGGAGGTAGCAGCATAATGTTAGACCATGAAGCGATACGCAAAGCATATCCTGATGCTGCAATTATTAATGATGCTACAGGTGCTACAAAACTTGACGGAACAAAAATAACACTTGTTCAATCTAATATAGACGCTGCGAGGGTTACGCTAGACGCTGAAGCTGCTGCTGTTAAGTACAAAACTGATAGGACAACTAATGGTTCTAAAACGTATGACACAATCGGTAATCAATTAGATATGCTTTTCAAAGCCATTGATGCTGATTCAGATTTAAAAGCAAAGTTTGCAACTTGGCATACTCACATCAAAGCAGTTAAAGACGCTAACCCAAAACCTAGTTAATTATGTCAGAGATTAAGGTAAATTCGATAAAAGGAGTAGGAGCTAGTACTGCTGCTATTACTGTTAATAATACTGATGGTACTTGTACTGCCAATATTACTAATAAACCTAATCGTAATTTAATAATCAACGGAGCTATGCAAGTGGCTCAACGTGGTACGTCATCTACGTCTGGTGGTTATCAAACAGTTGATCGTTTCCCTTCTTATCATACTGGTGGAGCAGTTACACAATCGCAAGGGTCACTTACATCTGGTTCTCCTTTTGAAAAAGGTTTTACTAAATATTTTAGAATTACTAATACAACAGCAAACACAGGAACCGATGGTGCTAGATCAATTATACCGAAACTAGAAGCACAAGATATTGCAAATAGTGGTTGGAATTATAAATCATCTTCAAGTTATATAACTCTATCTTTTTGGGTTCGTTCTAGTGTAAATCAGGAATTTTATATTTTAGCTCAGACTCAAGATGGTACAAAACAAGCATATCCTTTTTCTATCGGAACTCTTTCAGAAAATACATGGACAAAAGTAACTCACAGTATTCCAGGTAATTCAAATATTACAATGGATAATAATACTGAAAATGGATTGCAATTTTTTATATATGCTTTTCTTGGGACTGATTTTACATCTTCAAGTGTAAGTCTTAATGCTTGGGGTGCTTATTCAAGTAGTGCAAGAACTCCAGATTATACAAACACTTGGGCAGCAACTACCAACGCAACTTTTGATATTACTGGACTTCAATTAGAAGTAGGCAGCGTGGCAACAGATTTTGAGCATAGGTCATTTGCACAGGAGCTTTTGTTATGTCAAAGATATTATGCAGTTGCAGGGGTAATTACTGCTGATGGTACTCCTGAAAGGTATCATAATAATATTAGTTTGCCTGTAGATATGAGAACTTCACCAACTCGATCAGTAGGAGCAATTGAAACTGGTAGTGGTGCTACTATGGCTCCAAATTATGAACAAGGTCTTGCAAATTCAAAACGTCATTTTTATCAAGGCTCAGCTAATTCAGCCATTTCTGGTGCTTGGTTTATTTTTGAGGCAGAACTTTAGATTATGAACATTACAAAAGCAAAATTAGTAAAACATGAATTTAACGATAAAGTTGAAGAAGTAAATTTAACTATAGATGGTGTTGTTTATGCTGTTCCATTTGATGAGGGTAACAGACATTATCAAGCATATTTAGAATGGGTAGCAGAGGGAAATACAGCCGAAGCTGCTGACTAATTAACCTTTTCCATTTGTCTAGTCATATAAGACGTTATTAGATATAAAGGGGCTATAGTGGGTAAAATTATAAGCATTGATATAATTAAGGTGTGAGAAATCGCTTTTAGTATTGTTTCTTTTAACATAAATGGATGAAATTATATATCCTAATTTACCAAATACAAATTATATTCTCAATCCTCCTAATACAATATTTTATCCACCTGTGGCAGAGTTTCCATATCTAGACCCTGTACTCCTTCCAAGTCTGGAACAGGTAGAGTCGGGACTTCAGGCAGATCAGGCAGCGAGTTCTTCAGAAGATAAGGAAGAAGACGAGGGAGTAACAAATATAAACCAAGAGCAGATACCAAAAAACCTACCAAAAAACCTAGAAAATACTTCAAATGTAGAAACTGTAGCTACTTTTAATGTACCGTTTTTTGGTGAATTTCCAATACCAGCCCCAGAAGTTATTGCATCAAGTGTAATTAGTGCAGGGGTTGCATCTACTGTTACTGTGGCGGGGTCAATAGCTATGCAAGCCGTAGTAACTCAAATTAAAAAGATATTTAAAAAGATATTTACTAAAGTTCTTAAAAAAGAAGTTGCTAATCTGAAGAAAAAAGATCAGGATTAGCTTTTACATAGCTTCTTATATTGATTACATCATTACAGATATAAGCAAATTCTGATTTAGGATTTATCATATAACCAGCAGCATGAAGTTGTGAACACTTTAAAACTCTCACTAATTGCTTATCATGCACTTGCTTATTTAGTTCTTCTTTGGCTAAGTCTAGCTTTACTTTTGATAGTTCGTTACAAGTTTGATTATCTCCTAGTGGGATCATAAAAGACATTTGTACACCCCAACCTTCATTAATGCTGTATGTTTCTTCTCCCTGGGCATCATTGCCTGTATAAAAAGGAGTTACGGCCATAGTAGGCTGACTACAAACTAAATTTCCAAATTGTTGTTTACCTGTCATGCCATTATTAATATTCATATTCTGATTAATTATTGATGAGTTACCTACAGCATTAGGCTGTGCCTGTACGTTTGTATCTCCTTCTGCTTTTGCTTTACTGACTAAAGACAGACAAAGAAGTAATAACGCTAGTAGTCGTAATTGCATCATTAAGAGTAATCTTTTCTGTCATCTGACTAGCTGCCCTAGTAGTAATACTAAGTGACCAATCTTTTGTACTATCTGCAACTGTAAATACGGCATCACCGCCAGCAATACCAGCAGAAGCAGCTACAGATATATTAGATGCTTCCCAAGTATTCAACGCTGACCCGTATTTTTCAGTTACTTGTGTTCGGGTAATTGTTTGTGTAGTATTTTCAGTTCTGTTACTAGAGCCAGTAGTCCAAGAAGGCACTCCATTTGCATATACAGGACTAAATAAAAACAACCCTAAAATTAATAATTTTTTCATTTGATGCCTACATTAGTGTCTTTGTTATCTACCATTTTAGCAGCGTTTAAGGGTTTCTTTTTGTTTACGCTTATACCGTATGAACCTAACACCCCACTAGTCAAGCCAGCCAGGAAAGCTCCATCATTACGGATTTTGTCCATATAGCCCAAAGTCATCATTGCTAATGACCAGACAAGAATCATAAAACGGACAGCATGACCAAAAAGTTCACCCCAATCAGTACCTTCTTTTTCTTCTTGTTCGTCCATAGTTACTTATTTAGGGTTATTATTAATATAGACATAAACAATAGATAATGGTAGAGGTTATAGCAGCTACAGCAGGTGCATTACTTACTGCGTGTTTTATATCAGTAGGTTCTGTATCTTATAGAGGAAGGCAGTCTAGGGATGATCTTGTCAGAAATACAACAGCTATAGAATTATTAACAGATAAAATTGATAATATGCACGATGACATGAAAGAAGTTTTTCATAGGCTTAAAGAAGTAGAGTTAGCTGTAGCTGAAATTAAGCCTAGAAGGTAAAAAGACTACCTAGCTTTGCAATGGGGATTAGGTAGCCTAGATGACCTATTTCAATTTAACGTCTACAATATGTTTGTAAAGTAAAACAAAGTTATGTACAAAATTCTAAAGCCTATACTATTACGCTTTCTTTCTACCACAGGCTGTAAAAGGTTAATTATTGATTTATTAAGAGCTATTTGTAAACAGACTACTAATACATTAGATGATAGGGCTGTTGACCTTTTGGAGCAAAAACTATTTCCTAAATTAAATTAGACAATAAAAAACCCCTTATGGGGTTAAGTCGGGAGATAGATCAAGTCCAACACTTGCCCTGTCTTTCCTATCTTGGCATAGGTTTTGTATAACTTTTAAGTTAGCAGTCTCAAAACTAACTATCAGGCTTCCCGACTACATAAAATAATTATAATAAAAGTTGATTTAAAAATTTATAGTTTTTTATTATTTCAAGCCTTACTTCTTCTGGTATGGTTACATATTCTTTGATAGGGTCAAAAATCATTTCTATTGTTGATACTTGTGCAATCTCTGAACCATTATTTTGTACCCATGTAACAAGTAATAAAGGTTTTTTACTAGGCAATCTTGTTTGTTTGTGTGAGTACCAAGTAGATTCAGCATATCTATATTTAGCTGGCAAAATTTCTATATGTACTATCATTTGTTTACCTCCTTACAAGCTAGTTCGTAGTTAGTTAGTTTGTTCTCACATGCTGAAAGTGTCATATCGTATAAGGCTGAATTAAGGGCTGTATAAAATAACCCTGACGCTGCAAGCATCATTAAAAAGTTAGACATTGGATACCTCTCGGTGTTGTGTACATTTGATGAAGGTATAAACAATCTCACACTTCAGCGGTTATAAATAACTTGGTTATGAGGAATATACCTTCATATATATATTATATCTAGGGTATACCCCTGTCAAGAGTTATTTATTAATTTTCTAAGCTGTTCAATTTCATTTATAAGTCTTGCAAATTGATCAATAGTTTGCACAACCCTCCAATTATCCCCTTCCTTGCATCCTGGTCTTTTATTAAACCTGACCATAGTAATGGCATGCTTAGCATTAGCGTTAATTCTTTGCTGTTCCGCCTCCCTTGGTTTTTTTAGTACTGCTTCACTTTTATTTTTGTAGTCGCACACCTGCACAATAGTTTCAGGAATACCAACAAGATCTCCTTTATCTAACTCCATACCTGCCCCAAATCTTCGCTCAACTACATAACCTGTAGCTGCTGTTAGATAAATACAGGCTTCTCTTTCTGCCCTATCACCTTTATTTTTTTGTGGGTTCATTTTTCTAAATCTGTTATTTTTTTCTTTAACTCGTCATATTGCACTATATATTCTTTAGTTTTAAATTCTGATTCATGAGTAAACATAAAACGATCATTTAACTCACCTAATTGTTTATATAAATCCTCTATCATTTTTAATTTCTTTTCTCTAAATTCTTTTGTTAATGCATCTTCTTCTTTTGGCTGCTTAGTCCAATCAGATACTAAACCTAGTAACTCTTTAATGCGTTTAAATGCGTTTTCAATTTTTTCTGTTGTTTTCATTTTTTGTTTTTTCTTTTTTGTAGTTCTTTTTCAAATTTTTTTGCTTTTTTGTCAAATTGTTTATCAGTTAACATTACAAATTGCCTTCCACTACCAAAAGAATAGTTTTTAGCTTTTTTACCTATATATACAGGATATTTAGGTTCTGTATTTCCATACATTATTACTCTCATCTTATTGACCATGTAAAACCTGTTTCTATCTTAGTTGCAATACCTTCTTCTCTTTCATGTTGTTCTAAATCTTCTATGTATTTAACCATATCTGTCCTAGATTTTTTTGTACTTTCTGAATATTCCCATTTTTCTGGTTTGCGTTTACGTATTGCTTTAATACCTTCAATACTAAAACTACTCATAATAATACTATCCATATAATACTTTTCTAATACCATTTTCTTTTCTGTTATCTGCATATCTATTTCTTTTTTCTGTAATTGCAGTACTTTTAACTGTCTTAATAACTGTTCTGGTTGTGCGTTCATAATTAAAATGTAAATTCTGAGTATTCTTGTGGTTGCCAATCATCAGGCAAATGATAAAGCCATTCTAAAAACATTCTTGCAGCCATCATAACTTGACGGTCATCAAATTTAGCTAACCATTGTTCCCTGTCTATTGCTTCTAATTCTTCTTCAAAACTCATAGTTTTATAAAATAAAGAATAATAGCTTTTACATAGTATGGGGTAAACACCTAGTAAATGCAAGCTTATTATTATTCTAGTTATTTTTAAAATATAATTTTCTAGCCGCTTCATAATCAAACATACATTCTTCTGGGCTGTATTCTTGTGTCTTAATACCATCAGGGGTTATATAAATTATTCTGCAACTAAACAAAGTAATAGAAGGAAAGTTTTGATATAGCAAGCTTACATAACCGCCCATTTGTAAACTATAATTTTTTTTCTGATAACTTTCTTGCGTTTTATAATCTGCAAGACACAACATACCAGTTACCTTATGCTGCAATATAACATCACAACTACCTGCTATATCTCTTTTTCTATCTATCATTCGTAGCTCATTTACTAAAGGTTTCCAAGTCTTCCACATACGATAGTTTATAAGATGCTCTACCCATGAGGCATATTCTTTTGCATACGCTAGTGCTAGTGTTTTATCACCTGTTTCACACCATATCTGTACAGCCTCATGTATTAAAGTTCCTCTAATTGAAGCTTTTTCCATTTGTTTACTGACAAAATCAGATTTCTTTATTACATCACTCACAGATCTTGCAACATAGCACTTCCTTTTAAGGTCGTAATACTTATGAGGTTCTGGATAAAACTTTACAAATGGATCTTGAATTAATACATCTTTAATATTGTTTTTCATAAATCACAGGATCAAAGGTAATTTTATTAGTAAGTAAGTTTCTATATTTGGGTATTTTATGTACAGGAATTGATGGTAATGCCCCTCTAAGAGTTCTATTTACCCTATACCATCTACCAGTTCCTAGCTCTCTTTCATAGCCCATAGAAATAAACCAACCATCAGGCGGTATATTTAAATCACCTTCTTTAATAAGACCCTTTTTAACCATTTTTCGTAGTGTTCTAATAGCACTACCTGCAAATAATTGTTCCATTAGATAATATTCCCCATTTCATCAAACTGTACTACCTTTTGATTGGGATGTGGCTTATCTTCTTCAACAAAACCTTTATTAGTGATTTTGGTAATAGATTCATAGTTTTTAACAGTACAACCTTTCCAACTACCTGCAAGAATACCAGCCTCTAATTGATCTCTTAATGTTTGTTCACCATACTTTTCAATAAACTTTCTATATTCTGCTATTTGTTGTTTCCAAGCCTGAATAGACTTAGACCCTTTCTTAACTTTCCAAAAGTCATCTATAAGAGTTTGTAAGTGTTTTAAATCATCTGGAATATTCTTTTCTTGTTTTTCTTTTTTATTAATTTTTTCTTTTTGTTCTTTTCTTTCTAAACCTTCTTTATCTAATTCTCTATTGTTTGTATATATATAGGTTACATCATTTGTCAATGTTTTTGTATGTTGTTGATAAGCAAAATCAAGCATAGAAGATAGAAACGCTGTCATAGTCATGTATGAAGGCTTTATTTTGCGAAATTTATGCAAAACCTTCTCATCAATTTTTACTGGAATAGTAGCCAATTAGTTACCTCTGGTTATCGTGTGGTTACTCGTAGTAACTCTTGGTAATCAATATGACACCTAAAAAAGATATGTCAACCACCTCAAAATATATATATTGTATTAATTCTTAATATTACATCCATTATTGCCTCTTAATTGCCAATGGGGTAAACCTTAGATATACTAAGGCAAATATATACAACACTTTGACAAAAGAAATAACAGCAGCCCTATGTAAGTTTATAAAACAGGTAGGCACGATAGAAGAAAAAGATGACGCACAATATGGCAAGTTTGCTGATCTATCTACTGTTCTATCTACTGTTAACCCTGCATTAGCTTCTAATGGTTTAGCTGTAGTACATACAACAAAAGTTGTAGAAGGAAAGAATATTCTAATAACAAATCTTTTACATACATCTGGCGAATCTATAACATCTGAAATGTTATTACCTCTTAATACAGGAGGTAGAGGCAACCCAATGCATCAAGAAGGCGGTGCTATAACTTACTGTCGCAGATATTCTTTATTAGCAATACTAGGATTAAATGCTGGTATTCCTGATAATGACGGTGATTTTGCTGATCCAAAAACAACAAATAAAGTAACACCTATAACAAAGAATAAAGCCGTAGGAATGCCCACCATTTTGGACGAAGAAACAAAACAATATTACCTGCAAATAGTAGGCTCTTTACTTGTTAAAGATAAAAAACTATATAACATTCTCGCAGATGCCTTATACATAGAATTTGATTTTGATAGAAATAAAAAGTTATCAGAAAATATAAAATTACCCAAGCACGTTACCTTTATAGAAGAATGGCTCGCTGCTAACCAATGATTAAAAAAACAAGACCTGATAATGTTGATGTTCAAACATGGAAAAACCGTCATCTGGTTTCCTCAAAACTTACTCCTATTAATTACCAAGCATTTAGACAGTTTTGTAAAGCAAACAACTATTCATACTCATCAGGTATTAACAACCTGATAGCAACTTATCTAACTAATCACAATGTTTAATTCAAATGTTTCAGGCTTTCTTGTAGCTGATGCTGAATATGCACAAGTTGGTGCATACGATACTGCTAAATTTACTATTGCAGTAAACCATAATAAAGAAGAAGCAACATATATTAGTTGCACAGTATTTGGTAATGCATGGAAATCTATTGTAGAAAGTTATAAAAAAGGTATTAAAGTTAGTGTTAATGGAAAAGTTACAGGTGTCTATAACTATATGAATAAAGATAATGAACCATCATCAAAAATAAATTTATCTGTTAATGATTTTGACTATCCACACAACATAAAGGCTAAAGTAGAAGAGACAGCTACAATACCTTTTTAATGGGGATACAACTCTCTATAGATCAAGACCTTAAAGGCTTTGAACGCTTTACTAAAAACTATAGAAAACAATTACCATTTGCTTCATCAGTAGCTCTTAATAGTACAGGCTTTGACATAAGACAAGCATTAAACAAAGGTACACTAGGGGCATTTGATAAGCCTACTACTTTTACACAAAAAGCTTTTCTTACAACTAAATCTAAGAAAACAAATTTAGTAGTCCATGTATTTGCTAAAGATAAAGAAGGTAGTGATGCGGCAAGATATTTACGCTTTGGTGTACAAGGTGGGGCAAGACCGCCTAAAGGTTTTGAAAGATACTTCTCAGGTCTACCAAATGATGGAACTACAGCACGTTACTTCATGCCTACTAGACAAACTAAGAGAGATGGTAAGGGTAATATTACAAGAGCAACACTTAAGAAACTAAGTACTAGAGTTACTACTGGTACAGCTTTTATAGGTACACCACGCAATAGTACTAGGCCACCTGGCTTATATGTAAGAGAAAAGAATAATAAACTATCAGCTAAATTCATTACAACAAGTAGCAAGCCTACATACACAGGACGCTTTAACATAGAAGCAATAGCAGGTAAGGTTGTACAGCGAAGGTTTAATCAACACTTTGACAAGGCAATGAGCAAAGCAATCGCAACTGCTAAGTAATATATATGAATAATTCTGTAAGTAAAGATGCCTTAAGGATGAGAGAATATAGAAAGTCTCAACAATATAAAAATAAAGAAAATGAAAGAAGAGAAAAAAAGAAACTTTATAAACGCAGAAAGAGATTAGAAAAAGGTTGTACACCAAGAGAAATTATTAACTTAAGAACTGCAATTAAAAACATTCCTAAACCATTAACAGTATTAGATCTTATAAACAATGAACAGAAAAACTATTGGATTGAACAACGTAAAACCCCTGAAGGCAGAG
>VTLG01014769.1_pt1 | contig 27280 bp, 39 predicted proteins | sample 4694571 | NCBI WGS metagenome assembly VTLG01 (sample SAMN12604809, study PRJNA352737) | marine metagenome | biome: ENVO:00000447; feature: ENVO:00000209|ENVO:00000569|ENVO:01000036; material: ENVO:00002151; isolation source: viral sequences binned using virsorter ...
CCTTGATTTTGGCTCTTCACGATAGGTGTTGAACCATCAGTTCCTAGAGCACTAGGAGTGTCTGGTGTGAATACTTGTGGTCTTTGCAAACCATTTTCTTCCCTGAATCCCATTTTTCTTAGTCTTGCTTCAGTTTCAGTTTGAACAGCACCTTCAAGTTGCTTCTTCAATGATTCAATTTCTTTTTTCATGTTTTCCATTTCGTCACTGTGTTCGCCCTTGTGAGCCATTTTGTCTGTTTCTTCATCGCCATCTTCTTCTTTTTTCATGTCGTCATCGTCAGATTCCATTTTCATTTTGTCTGTTTCGTCATCGCCATGTGCGGCTTTCATTGCCTTTTTTTCTTCGTCATCATCGCCCTCTTCTTCTTTTTTCAAAGAGTCTTCTGATGCCTGAATGTAATTCTGTTGTTCTTCTATGTCAGTAGTAGGAGAAACTGGTTTGTCTGTATCCTGTGGTCCTGGTGCAGTAGCCTTTGCAGGTCTGCCTTTTGAACCATCAGTGTCCAATCCTAACTTATTGTCAGGGTCTTCCTTTTTAAGATTAGAAATTACAGCTGCGGAAATAGATTTTACTAACTCTTCGTGAGCTTCTTTTTCCATAGCCAGTTCTTTCTTTTCTTCTTCTTCTTCTTCTGCCTTAGAAAGTCTTTCGTCCATCTTCTGGAGTACTTCGGCAACAGCACCCATTGCGAGGGTGTTACCCTCTAGTTGCTTTTTTATGTCTTCAATTTCGTTTGACATTTTTTACCATTCCTTACTTAGGTTTTTTGAATTTCTTCGACCAATCCAATCCACGCTGATTGCGTGGTTGGTCTTAGCCATCCGACCCCACAATACCTTGTGATTTAGAAAATTATAAATAATTTATATTTATCTAATTTATTATACGAATTAAACCTAAAATTTTTACAGAAAGCGTATCTAGTTATTCACTTTCAATCTTAGATTGGACACCATTTGCTTCAAAGGAAAGCATGTCATTACGAAAGTCATAGAGTGGTACCTGAATTAGCTTCTTCAATTTTTCTAATTGATTGCCTTCAGGCATAGAGGCTTCTACTAAATCTAATACTTTACCTACCATTCTAGAGTGAGTTGCAATAATATATTCCTGTTCTGGTGTTACTTTACTTATGTCTACCATAACTACTCCTTAAACTCCGAAAGTCTTTGGGAAATGGTCAGTAAAAATTTTGCTGAACTCTTCTTCAAATGTTTTACTTAAGAACCCTGTCCCACCACCAGAACTTACTTGTCTGTATGTATACCAACCTGAACCTAAATCAAGTGGTCGCATATCTTGGTAAGTCTTGGTGTGTGCTCTTACGGATATTGTTTTTCCTGATGGGAGTTTTCTTTGATGTCGAGGGATTGGTGATTCATAAGGTCCTTGAAACTTCCTTGATTCTTTCTGACCTCCGTCTATCTTATCAGCATAATCAGCATCATATGAAATAGAAAAGCCTCCACCTGAAAGGGGAGTGTATCTACCAGACGCTTTTAGATTACCTGTCTTTCCGACAGGGCATCGCTCTTGAGATTTTCTGAATATTTCTTTACCCATAGCATCAACAAATTTTTTTATTTGACTGTCGAGACCTGTGGGTAAAAATCCTGCTTGAACCATAGTTAAACTCCTATGGTTTATTATACGAAGCTAGGTTTATTTTTTTACTCGTACTTGAACTTTGTATCTTCGTGGTCTTCTATCTTAGACACTTCTTCCCTAGCTTTTATTTCCTGTTGTACATCATACTTAGTCTTGATGTTTGGATTAACACCAGGCATTCTTATTTTTTTATATTTTTTATTCCCTGTGGGTTTCATTGTAGTGGAATGTCTTCCTTAGTAATTTGTCTAGCTAATAATTTATTTGCCACGCTATCCTCAATCTTATCCTTATTCATTAAGGCTAAGGTTACTCCTACACCTACAGCTAGTGAACTTACTACAGGTAGACTTTTCATTGCCATTCGTAATGCTTTAGTCATCTATGCTCCTGCTAAAATTGCTGCAAACATCATGCCTACTATGCAGGCAAAGTATGCAACTAGTTTTATATTTATTTTAAATTTTTCCCAGTTATTCACTTTCTAGTACCTTCATACCAAGTGCGATTATTCCACCTGTACAACCTGTGGCTATTTCTGTATAGCCTTGCCACACACCCACTGCACTTAATATTCCTAGTACTATTATAGCAAGAAAAATTTGAGGTCTCAATTTACCCATCATTGTTGCTTATTTCCTTTATTACTTCTTGTTGTTCTGTATTAACATCAGGATATTTTTTCCAATAAGTTTCTTTATCTTGTTTAGTTTTAACTTCATTACGAGTTTGTTCTAATTGTTTTTCAAGCTGTTGAACTTCTTGTTGCAAGTTTTCAATATCTTTTTGCATAGCCGTTATATCAACTTGCAACATAGTAAACCAACTTACAGCAGAAACCAATATGGCTCCTACTGTAAGAACTAAAGTGGCTGTAACTTTATATTTATTTTTACCAACCTGAATGTCCACTATGGGCTAACGCCTCCTGGTGGAACAGGTGTTGATAATAATACTTCGTAGTTATTATTTACTTCCCATATACTAGCTAATGTACTAGATTGTACTGTAAATTCTTTTGTTGCTAAGTTACTGTCGTGCCCAATCTGTGAGAACTGAATAGTTAACTCACCGATATCAGCTTGTCTAATTACACACGTACCACCAGATGACACTATGTTACTTAAAACTAATTTGTTAATTTTAGCGTTAGTAGTTGTTAAACTACCTGTGTCTAACCAAATTCGGTCATAAGTACCACCTTCAGTCTTTAACAAGTCTGCCATGAAGTTACCACCTGACACTCTTAAGTTTCTAAGTGTGCTTGTAAGTGTCTGTGAAATACTAAGTCCATCAGCAATGTTTTCTTTAATTACAACCTTGTGAGCATTTACATCTGATAGTGTTAATGATTTACATGTATTTCTATCAAATAATAACTCACCTATTTCAAGTCTTGCATCTTGTCCTGATTTACCCTCGATTAGGATAGCCTCAGCTTTACCCGATGGCACTGTTGAACCTGTATATGCTTCACCAATTGATACGTTTGAAATGTTTATTTCTTCTACTGGTGTGGTTCCGAGTACAATCCTTAATGTGTTATCGTCTGGGAAATCTTTCCTCCACGCCATTTCCTTCTCTAATGTTTCGCTAGGAAATTCTGATGGTGCTGCATAAATACCTGGTGAACCATTAGCAAAACTTCTTTCTACCACGATTTCATTTACTGCAACTGCTGTTGTAGCTGTACCACCAACTGCCAATAAACCTACTGCCATTTGAGGATTTAATCCTAGACCTCTTAATAATGAATACGGAGATTTCATTACTTGAAAGAATCTTCTCCACTTAGCTGACTCACTATTTAAGTATTCTACTTTTGCAAATAACCAATCCCTAAATGCTTTTACATCTTGATAGATGTAAAGAGGGGATTTTAATATTGCCATAGGCGTAGCTTTTGCTAGTCTAATCATTTGTTTTAGACTTCTAATATGCACAGCCATTCCTAATAAAATTGATGCAACTGATATTCCAATTGAATACCAATACCATGTCTGTAGAAATTCTAAATAAGTTAATACCATAGTATAGGTAATTACATAATTAAAATATCCTATCTCTATTGGTGCGATTTCCCACCATAAATTGACTGGATTAATTGCCGTAATGCTTAACGCTATTCCACCACTCACGATTGTTACAAATGTGAATAGTGCGAGCAGAGCGTTCCCTGCTTTCTTTAACATTGATTTCATCAAGTTACTCCTGTTTAACTAGTAAGTTCCCCGACAATTATCATTAACGATAGTAAAAAGGCTATAAAGATACTAATTTTTATTAAGATTTCTGTACGCATATAGCCACTTAGTCCTCCGTTTAACTAACTGCCTATATTATTATACTAATTTGGAGCCCAAACTTCTGGCAAAACGTCATTAAATGTTTGTGAGCTTTCATCAAACCTATTTAAATAAATGATGTCCTTACCAATCTCTCCATATTTAGGATGATAATATAGTGCTAGTTGTCTTGGTTTGTTGATTGCCTGCACTCTTTGCATAGCAAATTCATCTCCACCCTTCATACATCCACAGATATGTATCGCACCTGTGCCGATATCTATCTCATCTATTCTATGAAAGTGCCCTATTAAAACTGAATCAAAATATTCAGGTAAACCGATTTCTTCGTTTCTTAATTTACCTATCTCATCTTGAAGACCTTTTCTAAATTGTAAGATATTACGCATATTCAAAATACCTTTACTAATTGCTGTGCCACTTCCTGCACCATTTACAAAGTCTCCATGAGATACAAGTATGTTTCTATTTTTAACTTCCACCGAAGTCATAAAAGATTTTGGAATATGAAACTCTATATTCTTTTGATTCTTACAGAATACAGATACCCATTGATACAACATGTAATCCCAATCCATATATTTATTCTTCATAGGTGGTTTCCTAGTCATTCGACCATGGTTACCAACAACACATGGAACTCTTACTTTATCGAAGTGTGGGGCTAAAAACATTAATGCTTGTGCAATAAGATTAGCTCCTCTAATCATTTGTCCCATGTTGTGGTCATTATTAGTTAAAGCTAATTCCATATGGATGTCTCCACTAATCATATCGCCTAACATAGGAATTACTAATTCATCTATCTCTACAGAGTTTCTTCGTAGTTCGGCAAGAGTTAGTACTTGAGTAGCCCACCCGTATAGTCTTTTATTAAATATATCAATGTTGTAAGAGTTTAAACCTACCATCTCGTCTGCTTCAACATTATCTCCAATGTGTGTATCTGATAGAGGTGCAATCATAGATTGTGCACTAGCAGCTCTAACTTTTCCTTTAGGCTTTCGTATCTTATATTTTTGAACTGACTTGTAGGAAGGAGTAAATTTCTTAACAGCGTCTATAAGTAATTCTTTTTTAGCTTCTTGTTTTAAAGATGTCTCTGCTACTTTCTTCCAGTACTTTGCCTCACCTTTATATTTTTCAATATTTTTAATTAATTTAGCATGTGCGTCAGGGGAGAAGTCTGTAGGTGTATCTTCAATTTCATCCCTAGAGAGTCCTTCTCTTAATGAGACCTCTCTGTCGTACCATTTTTGATAAGTTGTACGATGTGCCTCGAAGGCGTATTTTTCTTGCATCCACGTGGCTATCGCTGTCCAACTCCACCCTGCTAGCTTCCTCTTGATTATTTCGCTTTTTGCCTTTTCTGGGATATGAGTCATAATCTCTCCTTATGTCCAATACTATTATTTTACCACACGTAAAACAATGTAAATCTTTATCTTGGTTTAGTCGCATTCTTCCACGACATTTAGTGCAGGTAATCAAATATCTAACTTATCCATATCTAATTTATCGAATAATTCTTCAGCTAACATTATGCCAGCTTTAGAATCACTGTGAAAATGAACACCTGCTGTTACTCTATTTTTAGTTATTTCATCAGCTAAATCAAAGAATCTTTCTTCGTACTCTGGATACTTTTTACTTAGTGCCATTGCAATAATATGTGATTGAAATGCATGACCTGATGGATAAGCTGGTGTTTTACTAGTTTTTAAATCTTCAGGCACCATGTTTACTCCGTGATAGTCTGTTAAATCTTTTGGTCTAGGTCTATTAAATTTCATCTTTTGTCTTAAGATTATTGTCCTAGTCTCTCTGATGATTGGTTTTAAATCTTCTTTAGTCAAATTTATTTTATCTTCTTCCTTTTTATCTATATCAAGAACTTTAGCTAAATCAATAAAAGACTTATCTAAATCATTATCTTGTTCTTGAATTGCTTTTTCTTGATAATCATCTGGGCGTTCTTTAAAGTTTTCATGAGCTGTTAATATTTTTTCTAACTCTGCCTTTACTTCTTCACTTTCATTAGGAAAAGGTTTTGGTAATTCAATTTCATCTACCTCATCTAAAGTTAAATCAAATAGTTCTAAATCTTTTTCCATAGCCTCTTTGGCACCAGAACTTAATTCAGCCGTGTCAGTCCACTTTAAATCAGATACATCTTCTGCTTTTGCAAGTTTCTGTGTGTAGTTGTAAGCTGCATTATTACCTGTGTAAGTTCCACGATGTTCATCAGCATCTCTGGTTAGAATTTTTATATCCTTTTCATCTTGAATTTCATCTACGTATTCATCATCATCAGCTTTTTGGATTCCATACTCACCCGTCTTAATTTTGTTTTCTACTTGTTCTATTTGTTCTAGTAGAGACTTTGCAGACTTATCCACATTTGCTTTTGGATAATTTTTATCACTAGCATCATGTTCTTGGTCATGTTCTTCGTCAGTATGTTTTTCTAAATATGCACCGTCCTCTGACTTTAAAATATCAGAGATAAAACTATCCACATCTTTTGGTTCTTTATCTTTTTCTATTTCGGGGTTATCATCAATCTCATCTTTTTCAGCACCACGTTTGTATTCACCTTGTTGACCTTTCCAGTCCCAACCACTATATTGTTTAGCTACATCCACCGTGCCTGAACCAACTGCTGATGCATCTAAGTTGTACTCAGGTCCCTGCTTCTTAGAATCTTCTTTATATCCACGCACCCTTCTTTCAAAGTCACCTTGTTCAATTAATACATAATCATCATTATCACTATCAGTTTCCACATATTTTTCTTTTTCTTTCATGTGGTCAACAACCTTCGGGCCTAGATTACCTCTTACAGTTTTATTACCATATGCACTAGCATCTTCATTCACAGATGATGTCATGAGTTGACCTGCATTTTTCTTAACGCTATTTATAAGAGCGACTAAAGATTTGGTCATATCTTTAGGTTGTGCCATTTGTGGACTATATTCATCTAGAAAAGCTTCTAGTTTATCTATGCCATCTCTCTTCCTTCGTTTTCGTTTAGGTTTTTGAGTGCTTCGATAAGTACTAGAAGTAAAAGCTGTATCTGGTTTTCTTAATGGTCTGTCATTTACAGGCATTAGTTTCCTACTTTTTCTTCATCGAGTTTATAAATTTTCTATATTCATTTGCCGCAGATGCTTTACCTGCCGCCTTTGCTCTTTGTTCCATAGCAACTGCTGCTTGAACTTTGTGAGCTCTTGTTCTATCTGAACTCTTTATTTTTTTTACAGATTGTTTTGCTTTAGCTTCATTCTTGAAACCTAATCCATGTATAGTTCCCTTTGGGTCTTCATCAGTATATAAGTCTGAGTGCTTCTTTGACTTAGCTGGTTGTCCTTTTTTTCTAGGCACTCTAGGATTATCTTCTTTAGTAAAATCAAAATCGTCTGCACTATATTTATATGTAAAATTATATTTTTGATTTTCACCTTTAGGTTTTAAAGGTTTTTTCTTAGCATACTTTGGATTATATCTTCCAAAAGTTGGCGTATAAAAACCTGGTGAGCCTGGTGCCGTTGTAGTTGCAACTGTTCCAGCTCCACCACCAGCTCCTGGTCCACCACCATACTCTTTCATCATAGAAATAAACTTCTTTACTTTCTTAGATTTTTTAGATGCTTGATATCTATCTAACATTCTTCTACCTTTAGCTGCAAGTTTCTGAGCTTGTTGTCTTGTGCTAGGTGCAGATTCGCCCCAAGCTCTAGCCGCTAAAGCTAATCTAGTAGGGTTACCTTTTTTATCTTTCATTGGACCTCTAGGATTAGTGTAAAACCTTGTTAGGAAACTACCCTTTCGTCTTTTCTTTTCAGGTGTATCAGCTTTACCTTTTACACCAGGCTTTAAGTTAGCTCCCTCTTTCTTTTTAAAATATTTTCTTCCAGCCGCAGTTAAACCACCTTTAGGGTTTTTAACTTTCTTGCCTTTATATTTTTGCTTTAAGATATTTAGATAATTAGTCGTCACTGTCATCGTCCTCATCGTCTACTGCGTAGGTTTGATTATCAACCATGTTTGGATTCATAATGCTTGTTTCTTGAGGTCGTTGCTTTTCTTTATCATCTTTTGCTTTTGGTGTAGTAAATGTAGCTTTATTTACTTCATTAATACCTAATGAACCTAACTTAGCCACATAATCTATACCGTCTTGAGAGAACCACATCTGTGTTCCATCAGGTGTTACTTCTTTTATAATAGGAGATTCAAATCCTCTAGATATTAAATCACCCATCCATGAGTTACCTTTCTTGATACCCATGTCTCTTTCTTCAGCCGCTTTAGTTCTAGCTTCTGAATACTCTTCCATATCTCTTTCTTCATCAGTACCACCAGCTTTATCATTGTGGTCAGGTGTTATACCACCCATTCTACCTTTGAACTTTCTTTGAGACTTGGGAATTGACTTCTCTAATTCATCTATAGTGGTTTCTTCTTCCTCGCCACCTTCTTCAGGGGGTGCTTCTTCACCACCCTCTGCCATCATAGCTTGCTGTTGTTCTTGCATCTCTTGTTGTTGTAAAGCTTGTTGTAGTCCCATCTCAGCTTGTTGCAATCCAATAGCTTGTTGTTCTCCAGCCATTTGTGCTTGAGGTACAGCCTCACCATCTACCATGAACTCTGCCTCTAGCATGTCCACACCTTTTTCTTTTAATTTAACATCGAAGCCCATATTTAAATATTGTGTTGCAATAGATATTCTTTGTTGTGCCATTGCAAGTTTAGTATTTTCAGCTTTTTCTTCAGGGTTTGGAAGTTTAAGTGTCCAATCTGTAATACCAAAAGCTTTTAATAATAGTGGGAATACCTTTTCATGGAATAATCTTTGGTCACCCTCCACCACTCTGCTCATTACAGTTAGCTGTGAAGTCTGTTGTGATAGTCCACCAAATGCATCAGGGGCTCCCTGCCACGCAGGAGAAACTCCCCACATAGCTGCAACTCTTTCCCTAATCTCTTGTCTCACAGGTAGATAGTCCATCTCTTGTAAAGTGTGGAACAATCTTACCATATCAACTCTACCTCTGTTGTTTCTAGCTGAAACAGCAACCATAGGTATGTAGTTAGGGTCTACTCTAGTTTGAGCTGCTATGTGGTCTCTTTCACGTCTTAAACTTTCAGGGTCATCTGTTGTAACCATAAGCATGGACGAAGGCATCTTTCTTTCAAAGAAATATCGGTATAGGTTTTTATCCATACCAATTAAAGTTAAGGCTTTTTCAAATATAGTTAATATAGGAGACCAACCATAAGTTTCTGATGGTGCATACTTAGTTAAATGTATTACTTCATTATCAGCTAAGTACATGTGTTGGTTTCTGTGATAATACTTATACATTGCAGGTATTCTTTCATATCCTGCTTTAGATTTACCTGGTTCTTCAGATACATCTGTTCTATCTAAAGGACAAATCCAATGTGCATTTTTTGGTAATCCTGCCGCATCTAAATCAAATTCTACTAATGCAGGGTTCAATCTTCTAATTTCAATTACCTTAGATTTGATTTCTTTATTACCAACATCTTTATATTCTTTAGCTAAATAAATAAACGCATCATCAATTGAATTTAAATCAAAATGGAATTGTCGTAGTATTTCTTCAAGGCTTTGGTCAAATACGTTAGCATCTGCCATGTATTGAGCTAATCTTTGTTTTTGTTCAGGGTCTGGATTCTCTGTAGTTGCGTGCCACTCAAGCCCACGTCTAAATACTTCACCCGTAATATGATTTAACGGAGCTCGTATTTCTTCTACTGAGTATGCTATTGTCTGAATATCTTGCACCATCTGTTGACGATATGCCATTTGGTGTCTAACCCACGTGTTTACAACGTGGTCTAATCCCATGGTAGGTGCTGTCCCTGTATCCCCTGTTGCTTTCTGCATCATTTGCAACATGTTGATTTGACTATTTAAGTCACTCATTTGTTGTGCAATTTTTGGGACTTCGGGTAAGTAGTCTCCGAGCTTCATATATTATTCCTTAGTTAAGTTATCAAAGTCAGTTATAGTGGATGTAATTTTTAGATTGTATTCCATCGCCTTTAACTTTATAATTGCATCCTCACTCATTCCTTTGTAAGGTTCTTCTTTTTTATTATTAGCCTCTTCTTTTATTTTACTAATTTCAGCTTTAAGTTTTGCAATTTCAGCATCTTTTTCCTCTAGCTCATAAGAGTTGTCTACACCAAAATCAACGTTTTCTAGCACGCCAAGTCTTGCAGCTTCTTTAATTAATGCTGTAAACCCACTTTCAGTTAAGACTGAAACAGCAGGATTTTCATCTGGAATGTCATCTTCCAAGTCTAATTCTTTTAATGCTTCATGCCATGTATCTAAGATACGCCATGTTTTACTTGTTTCATCTCTTAATGCTATATACTGAACTTCTCTATCCCTAAGCAGACTGTTATACATCTACGCTCCTTCTGTTATTTCATTGCTTTTAAATACTTTAAAAATTTAGACAATCGTCCAACTTTTCTTGCTACTTTCTTTGAGTAACCAGCACGACTACCTACGCCACCAGCTTTTCGTTTTTTACGATTAGTGGCAGCTTTTTGTGATGGGGTTAAACTTCTTCGTACTTTTTTTGGTAAGTATCGACCACGTTTACTCTTAGGTTTCTTTTCATCACCTCTCGTAACGTAGCCCCAATCTTGGTCACCCCAGCTTGTGAGTGACCTTTGTGAATCTGTCTTAGCCATTATTTTTTCCTATATCCCCCACCAGCTTTTTTATATCTCTGTGCAAGTAATTGTGCTTTACGAGCAGACCATTGTCCTGGTGCTCCACCTTTACTTCCAGCTTTGATAGCGGCAAACTGTCTTTTTCTCATAGCAGGCTTGGTATAATTACCAGCTTTATTCACTGTAGATTTTTTTCTTTTTCCTTTTATTATATCAGTAAATATACTGATAGCTTTATTAAGCGACATGACACATACTCCATCCACATGTTTTACATGTTTCACAACCTGATTCCATTACAACTATTGCACTTTCACAGCAATCGTAATCAGTATCAATTCCTGTTTCACTCTTTTCTGTTACATCAATAGCTAATGTCATTTGGTCTTTAGTGTTTTCTTTTTCGTCAGTTCCTTTAACCAAGACTTCTTTCTCCCGACTTCCAGCTCTATAGACTGTAATACCTTTACAACCCAATCTCCAAGCAGAAAGATAGGCTGACTCAACGTCAGCAATAGATGCTTCATTTGGAAAGTTGATTGTCTTTGAGATACCTGAGTCACAATCTTCCTGAAATACTGCTTGCATTCCAACGTGGTCTTCAGCAGATATTTCTGGAGCTGTAACATATATGTCTTTAGCCCATGGTGGTACATCTTCTCTTGATTCTAAAGAACCTCCCTGAGATAGATGCTCCATCAAATCTTCTGAATAGAAATTATGTTTTTTAGCATCTGCCTCAAAATATTTATTTACGTAATAGAGAGTCTGACCTTCTAAAATATTTGCTTTTTTCCAAGCTAACGCAAATGTTGGCTCAATACCACTTGATGTATCGGCTAACATCGAAATAGTTCCTGTTGGAGCAACTGTTAATCTACAAGCATTCCTGTATTTTTCATCTTCTCCATAGTCACTTTTATCCCATGCAGGGAATGTTCCACGTTCTTTAGCTAATTTAATTGATTGTGCATCAGCTTTATCTCTAACGAAAGCCATGATGCTCTTTCCTAATTCTCTACCCTCTATACTATTATACTTAATTCGTAGCTGAATTAGCAGGTCTGCAAACCCCATTACACCTAAACCTATTTTTCTTGTGGATTTAGTCATTTTTTCTATCTCGGGTGTTGCATATTGATTCGCATCAATTACGTTATCTAAAAAGTGAACTGATGTTTTTACAACTTTTTCTAATTCTGCCCAGTCTACATCATTGTGAGCAGCGTGAAAGAACTTAGCTAAGTTGATTGAACCTAAGTTACATGACTCATTTCCTAGTAAAGGTTGCTCACCACAAGGATTCGTAGCAATCATTTCACCATATTCTTCTGTGACATGATTATCTTTATTTACATTGTCTAAGAAAATCATTCCTGGTTCACCATTTCTCCAAGCACCATAGATGATTTTATCAAATACTTCTCTAGCATCTAATTCACCTACAACTTCTTTTGTGTTTGGATTAATCAAAGGATATTTTACTCTAGCTTCTACTGCTTTCATAAAGTCAGCATCCACCCCAACAGAAATATTAAAGTTGTGAATGTCTCCCTCTACCTTCTTACAATCAATAAATTCTAAAATATCTGGATGGTACACTGACATTACTGCCATGTTTGCTCCATCTCTTTTACCACCTTGAGTAATCATAGATGATACTCTAGATAGTGTTTGTAATACTTGTATCGGGCCACATGCAATACCATGAGTTGTTTTTATTCGGTCACCTCTTGGTCGTAGTTTAGATAAAGAAAATCCTGTACCCCCTCCAAACTTTTGCACCATTGCAATATCATGTGCAGTTTTCATAATGTCTTCCATGCTATCTTCTAAAGGTAATACGAAACACGCAGACAATGTACCTTGTTCTGTCCCTGCATTCATTAATGTAGGTGAGTTAGGAACAAATTTTAAATCTTTCATCATTCCTATAAAATCTAATGCTGTTAAAGATGCATCAGCATCCATTCTTCCATAGTGGGTATCAATTTTTGATATTGCTATACCAACTCTTTCAAACATATCATCGGCTGTTTCGATAACTTCGTTTGAATCATTTTTTAAATAGTAGCGACTTTGTGCTACGGTTTCTGCTTGTTTTGTTAGTGTCGTCATTTTATTATTTCTCCTTATCCTCTGTGACCACAGTATATGCAAAGTTTTCTTTCTGGAACCCAAAAACTGGGGGTGCAAACCATCTCCGTACAATTAGGGTTCGGAGCTTTTTCGCTTGAGACTTCTTTCTGATTAACAGGTTTGAAGTCTAAACTCATCTTTTTCTTTAACTCTTCTGCACTATTTTCTTCTTGTCCTGAAGGGTCTACTGCGTCTAGCCAATCAGATGCACTACCTAGAGATTCATATCTGTACAAAGTTGTTTCATATGCAGCTTGTAACGCCATAGCAACAGAGAAGAAAGCATCACCATGACCCATAGGGGTTTCAGGAGCTTTTAATTCGTTGCTTACAGAAACAATTTGTTCTTTTTGTCTAGAGTCTTGAATTAACGTCATATTGCTTTTACTAACGTATTCTTCAAAGATTTGAGCCATGGTTCGCTTGCTCTTCAGAGTGAAGTGCATTGCGTGCCAAACAGGGTCTAATCCCCTGTCTTCAAGTTCACCTCTAGTATTATCTATATAACCTTTCTCTAAGTCAAAGTTTTTAGCTATATCATTCAGATATTCTATTTGGTCTGAATAACTCCAACCATCTAACCATGACTGATGCACTTGTTCTAACTTCTCTCCTACTCTTCTGAAGATAACTAAATGTGATGGGTGTCTTTTTTTACCCACGTCAAACCCTGCAAAGAGTTGTTCGTGTTCATCCTTCTTTTTGTATATGTTGGACGCTGGATGATTTCGTAAAGTTTCATCCTCACACTTAGTTATTTCTTCTTCATTAAAATAGGCTTCAGTTGCAAAATGTGGCTGGAGTAAAAACTCTGAAGCGAATGATTTAGGTCTTGCTTCCTGTTGTTGTAATAACCATTCTTCATTGTAAAGTTCAGGCATCAAGACTCGTCTGTTAGGCACAGGGTCTAACGCTGGCAACACTCTTGATTTAAATCTATCATCTTTCTGTAATTTAGTAAGTAAGTCACCAGGCATCATAGGTGTTCCCAAGACGACTACAGGTACACCTTTCAAAGGAATGAATAAACTTTCCGTCATAAAATGGTCTTCTACTTTTGTTATTTGACTTGTGTTTAGTGGATTTTCAGGGTCTCTTAATACGTCATCGGCAATTAATGCTCCGTTAACGTGCATACCTCTTTTGAAAGAAAACAATCCACCATGCATAATTTCCATCGGTCTTTTATTAATATAATATCTAAATGAATAATCTGCCTTTGGGGAACGATTATCCATCAGGGAAGTTAGAATAGGATTTCTTGAAACTGTTTTATTTATTTCAGATAAATGATATCTTGCCATACCATCACTATAAGATAGATACAAAACAGAACAATCTCTTGGAGCTTTTAAAAGTCGCCACACACTAAATGCGTGACCCATAATCGTGGATTTAAAATGGAAACGTGGTAAGACTGCTACATAGTTTTGTCCCGTTTCTAAACATTCTTCAATATCTTCAGCTAGCACACCCACATGCCATGCACCAAAATATTCTGGATTGTCAAAACTTTGTGACCATATATCTCTAAGAAACTCATAGAAGCTACCCACATGATAATTCTTCTGTTCAATTAGTCCCGATGCTAATCTAGATATTGCATCTTTATATGTTGTTATTTCATTCTGTTTATTTGTCATCAGATGTACTATCACTCACCAATGTTTGTAATCTAAGAGCTATCTTATTTATTACTTCTTGTTCAGATATCTCTTCTACTAAAATATTTAAAACTTCTTGTACAAAGGATAAATTAATCATCCCTTGCATTACTCTACGCTCACCTTCTATCCCCATTTCTAGGGCTTTAGCTGCTTCACCTGCTCGTATAAATTCTAAACCTTTTAGTTCATTGACTGCCTTTCTTCGAAGGACATTATAGTCATCTAAATGTTCTACTTGCATTCTGCGAAGTTTTTGTGCTTCGCTTTCTATTATCTCTTCTTTTGCTCTTGTTTCTGCCTCCACCACCATGTCTTTCCAGTTAAATCTTTTTGCCCACTCATATATGGCAGGAGTTGATATTTTCATATCATAAGCTTCGGATAATCTTTCAGAAATTTCTCTTCCAGATTTACCTTCTAAATATAATTCACGAGCATGGTTCTTAACCTCATTAGGTATTTGTTTAGGCATGCTATCGTCCTACATCATAGGCTACGTTAGTAAATCCTTGGTCAGCACTTTGTGATTCAATACTACCACCAAAAGGTGTTCCATTTGATTGAAGGAATCTACTCATGTCCATTCGTCCTGTTTGATTACTTGTGCCATTAAAACACTGTGGCACTTTTTCTTTTACACCATTAGAGACAACAGTCTTAAATCTCATGGCTATTTCAGGTTTTCTTGTTCCACACACACCTACCCAACCTTCATCTTTAGGACCTAGTGGTTTGTACTGTGGATTATCAAGTATTGTTCCGATTGTTCTACTAGCTCCTTTTGGTGTTTCGTTATATATACATTTATAAAAATCACACCAAACTACTTTGGCGTACTTCTTCTTGAACTCTTCAGCAGTCATTTTTTTCTTCTTACCTCTTTCAGTAGGAAGACTGTCTACTGTTCCTTTGGCAACATGTTTAGCCTTTGTATTGAAACGAAATGTTGGCTTATCATTTGCTTTCTTATACCCTCTAGGCACTCCCATTTTCTGTACTCTCCTTTTGTGCATGTAATGCGATACAAGCCGCATCAGCATAATCTTGTTCAGTAAAAACATCCCCCCATTTATCAACAGCATATTCCATGATGTCTTGTTTAGAGGAGTTCCCTTTACCTATTATATCTTTCTTCCAAGTCTTGTTATCTACTAAATAACAAGGAATGTTCTGCTTATGGCAAGCTAACTGTATCGCAGTGACAACCGAAGCAATTTGAATAGTTGCTTTCGCATTTTGAATGTAAATTGCCTTTTCTATAGCAGATTTCCTTATCTTTATTTTACTTATTTCAGTTTGAAATTTATCAAATATTTCAGTAATTCTTTGACTAAAATCTGCATTTGTCACATTAATTTTAAATGTGCTAACAAGTCTACCACCATTATCAATTAATACAGCGTGTACTCCCCTTGATGAACAGTCGACCCCCAAGTGCATTATTTCGTAACTCTCAAAGATATAATTCTGCTAATCGTATTAAACGCTGTTGTATATGAAGCTAGCAAACCTTCCAGTCTTAAAACTTCTGCTTGAGCTTCCCTTAGTTGATGTGCGTGGTCTTTAAGACTAGGATTTGCATCTATGACAGCACCTTTAACTTGTTCTTTTACCATACGTTTTGCATCAGTATTTTGTTTTACAAATTTATACATAGTGACTGACATGGCTTCATCAAACTGGTCTGCTAATAATTTTGCTTGAGCTTGCACATCTGATAATGCATATTCTAAATATGACTTATAGTTACCATACATAGTTAAATATTCTTGTAATCCCTCATTAGTTTGTCTCCATGCTTGAGCAAATTCTAAATGTGGTTTTTCTTCTAAATCCCATTTTAATGATGGAACATTCATTTTCTTTTCTATCTTTGGCTTTTTAGGTTCTTCATCTAACCAACTCTGTTGTGTCATATTGAGTGCCTCCCAAATACTTCACGTGCAACTATCTCTGCACATTGTCCTACTTTATTTAAATCTAAATCACCATCTGTTCTAACTCTTGTTTCCATATCAATCCAGAAAGGTTTTGTGGGGGATAGATTTTGTTTTAATGTATCTACTACATTATTAATATTATCAGGACCTATGCCACCTGCAAATCCACAAGTTACGTCTTTGTAAGGCATAGGAAATGTGCCTGGTAAAATGCCTGCACCTGATGAGGTGTCAAACAGATATTGGATATTTGGAAAATCACCATTGTTTAAGTAATTGTAAATCCATCCGTCATTCACCCCATCAAATTGAAATATAACTTTTTTATTCGATACGGACTCTAAAAACTTTTCTACTGTAAATAATGTCATTTCTGTATCAGTTACACTTTTCATAACAAGCTGATAATAATTTAGACCATGAAAGTTTAATTGTATTCTTTTAAATTCATCTAAATTTATTTTAGACTTATTTTCTAAGGCATCATCTAAATCACCCCCACATAAATGTGCAGATAAATTCATAGGAGTTTTTCCTTTTTCTTCTAATAGATGAGCCAACCATTCTGAGGTAGGAAATCTTGACCCACCTGATAATGGAAATAATATACCCCATTCTAAAAATCGATATTCTTTTGATAATTCAATCATGCCCCTAACATTAGTCATGTCATCGGCACCTGTTACTGTCATACGTTCTAGTTTCATAATTTCACCTTTCTACAATCGCAATAAAATTCGCCACTACATTCTGTCGGAGCAGCTCTTAATGACATAATAGTATAACATCTATCTAAAATTTTTGCGAATGCGTCATCGTCTTTTTCTACTCTAAAACATTTAAGTTCTTGATTATCTTTGTTTTCATATAATACATAACCTGTGTTAATGCCTAACTTATTAAGATGTAGATATACTTGTGCTTGAATACCATGCGTTTCTTGGGGGCCATCTAATTCATCAAACAATGAACCCTTTATAGATTTAAGTTCTAATAAAACCGTGTTTAGTTTTGGATGTCTTAAGATAAAATCTATACGTCCTGATATTATAGGATTATCAAATTTACAAGGGACTTCTTGTTTAATTAAAATATTCATTCGTTCAAAATATTTTTTCATCCTGTATTCTAGATAACTACCATTATCAAAAATTCTTTGAACTCGTGCACTCAAAGGCACGTCTGGAAGTAAACCGTTGTAAGCTAAGTATAAATATCTATCACAAGGGTTTCCTATGACAGAAGCATGAAACTTACCCTTCATACCATTGCGTTTTTTAGATGCAAGCATATCGTCTAATTTATTAATTAGCCATTTATCTTGTCGCTGTTTTTTTACTTTTTTTCGTTTTCCAACGGCTCCAATTTGTCTAATGCCTGCCATAGTTCCTCACATATTTTTTGGTGTGTTTTTTCTTTGATATGTATTATATGCTCCACACCCAATTTATATAATTCAGCATCTCTTTTACGGTCACGTTTTTTTAAATGTCCGTAGATTCCATCAGCTTCAACAACTGTTTTTATTTCATCTATATAAAAATCTACAGTGTATTTACCAAACTCTACTTGATTACCATATCTAAGACCCGTTACATCTAAACATTGCTCAACTAATTTTTCTTGTTTAGTATAATCTCTAGGTAACGTCATTCTTTAATATCTCTAATAATTCAGGTTTAGATACTATAAGTTCTTTTAAACCGTTCATACCTTGTGCCTTATCTTCACCAAATGTATACCAAGCTCCTGCCTTTTTAATTATGCCTTGCGTAATACCGTCTCTCATGTAACTTTCAATCACATCAATACCACCATCAACTCTAAACGGCACGATAGCAGAAGACCAATTACTACCACCTACTTTAGTTTTTCGTAATCGCACTTCCATATCAAAACCAACTTTTTGGTCTTTATCTGTTAGCCACCCACTTCTTTTCACTTCCAGTAAAAAGTGTGAAAAGAAACCTTGAGCTAAACCACCAGGCATATTAGCTAAAGCTACGGGACCAATACTAGACCTTACTTGATTGATTGCCACAAATGCACTTCCTTGTCTTAAAGAGTTCATTACTTTAGGTAATGCAGAGTTTACAAATCGTGCTTGCCACGCCATTGGATTAAAACTAAAGTCTTCGTCAAGATTTTGAGCAGGCACTAATCCTGCAATACTATCTAATACTATTACATCAACTCCTGCATTCATCATTTCTACAATAGTTTCAAAAGCTTGTTCTCCACTTTCGGGTTGAGACAATAACATTTCACTTGTGTCTAATCCACACTTACTCATCCAATTAGCATCCCAAGATAGTTCTGTATCTATCCAAGCAGCTATACCACCTTCACGTTGTACGTTGGCACATATCTGTGATGCAAGATAAGACTTACCCACATTGGTAGGACCATATATCAAAGTCATTCTTTTTTTAGGTATACCACCACCTGTCAGCTTATCTAAATTAGGTATACCAAATTCAATACGATTATATTCAAAATCTTTATCATCACCTTTTACAATATTTAATTTCTTGTTTCCTAATAACTGGTCAATTAATTTTTTTCTATCCTTTTCCAATGGTTCTCCTTTTTTGCATTGCTTCTGCCCACGCCATGCAAACAGCCGCACATTGTATTATTTCTTCGTAAACATGTCCCTCATCATCATCGTACATTGCTCTTGCAACTTCACCAACCTCTTCTATTAATATAACTAACCATCTTTCATCAGCATGTCCTGATTGGTCACCCCACAATTCGTCCTGTCTAAGTCTTTCATACAATACATCTTCTAGAGCTTGTGCTCTATTTAATTCCGATAAAAAACTTTTTGCTACTTCTTCTGGAGTGTTCATTTGGTATCACTCGATTCTTTCATAATACCTTCTATTTCAGTATCTACTTTATTAAGTAAAGCTTTATAAACTTTATCTATTGCAACACCAGCCTCTTCTAATTGGTCTCCAATGGAAAGTTCAGTATCTATATCATGTACTTCCATATCCATTCGACCATATTGATTTGTATCTAAGGCTCCTATTCTAAAAGTAAAACCTATCTTAACGCCTATTTTTGCCACGGATTATCCCCTTTCGCTTATCTTTTAATTCTTTGAGATGGCACGGATAACATACTCGTATTCGTGCTTTTGCAAATTTTTTTCTATTAATCTTTTTATCACACCCACTACAAGTTGTCCAATTACGCTTCGCCATCTTGTTCTTCCTTTTCGATTAACATTTCTATATATCTTTTTGCTTTATATAAATCTTGTAAACCGTCTTTATATTTCCACCTAGTTATGTATTTCACTATGTTTCCCTCTGCGAATCCCATATCGTTATCATGTATATAATCAAAAGGTTCAATGGTAAAATCATAATGTATAGGCTTTCTATTATATGATTCTGTAAAACTATATTTTCTATTTGCCCTGTTGTTAGAGTCTTGATTCGCTTGTGGTTGTGTCATGTGTAATCTCCTACGTGATATCTAATACATTCTTTTGGCACATCTTTTATAGGTATTGCATAACCTTTAGATTGATATAAGTTATCTGTGCCTATCTTCTTTTCATTATATCTTGTTTTATTGTCTAGAAACCATTTTTGAATAAGTCCAGTATTTAAAACGTATAGTTGCCCCATTTTGATAAAGTAATAAAAAATAAAATCGGCTTCTGTTTTTAAAAAACACCCTAAAGTATTTTTAGATACATTACTAATAGTTTCAAAGAAAAAGTTTCCTGACGTGTAGGTATCTGTTTTTACTTCTATTGTTAGTTCCTTATCATCAGGTTGTGTTGCCCAAAGTAAATCTATGTCTTTAATTTGATATGACTTATCCTCTTGCACGTCCCACACACCTGTAGTTTTAGATAATGTATATAACCACTCTATAACATGGAATACACCAAGTTCACCTAATTGCTTTTGGTCTTTCCAGCTATGGTCTAATTTTCCTGTTACCATTCTACCCAATCCTCGCTTTCTTGTTCTGTTGTTATTAATTCGCTTGCATCTTTTTTAGTTGCCCAAGAGGGTTCACATACTTCCATATCAACGTCTAAAGGAATGCCCAATGTATTTACCTTAAGTAATTCCCTGATTTTTGGCAATACCTCTTGCACCTCATCTTTATCTATTTCACATATCACTTCATCATGCACCTGTAATAATAAATTACTCTTTTTGTCTTTTAAGTATTTATGTATTTCTATCATGCGTTCACTCATAATGTCTGCACTAGTGCCTTGCACTAAATAGTTCACACCCTTGTAGCCAAAGTTTTTATCAATCTTATATATTCTGCCATATCTATTTTTTACCCACCCTCGTGTTTCAACTTTTTGTACCACGCTATCAAAGAATTGTCTTGAACCTTGAATACCTTCAAAATATCTTTTCTTATAATCGCCTGCCTCATCTGGAGTAACATTTAATTGTGTAGCAAGTTTTGCATTACCTATCCCATATATAGTTCCAAAAGTAATTGCTTTTGCTGTTTGTCTATAATATTTGTAATCTTTATGATTTTCATCAACTTTAAAAGCTAATTTTGCGGCTTCTCCATGAAAATCTACATCACTTTGATGTAACATCTTTTTTACTGCTTCATTATGTATAGCGATGTAACTTAAGAAAACTCTAACTTCCATTTGTGAATAATCAAAACTTACTAGATATTTATTTTCTCTAGGTATAATTAGTCTACGTAGTGAGATTTGATTGTCAGCTTGTTCATCAAATGACTCATCACCGATGAATGCCCATGTTTTAATAACATCATTGCTCAACTCTACGCTCTTACCACCCTTAGCTGATATAACTGCATCAACTCTGTTTTTTACTGTCTCTAAATCATCATCAGATAATTCAACATCAGTTACTTTAAAATGATTACGTGGCACATTTTGTAGATTCGGATTTCTAGATGATAGTCTACCTGTCACTGTGCCCCAATTACAGAAGTCAGTATGTAAGTCCATACCGTTTTCATTATCAAAAGGCTCTAAATAAGTAGACCTAAGTTTTTCTAATGTTCTCCATTGTCTAACTAATCCTGCGATGGGATGATTAATTTGTGCAAGAGCTGCTTCATTCCAAGAGTCTTGACCTTTGGCAGTTTTTTCTGGCGAACTAATACCTAAACTTTTAAATACTGGCCCCATCTGTTGTGTGCTTGCAATGTTATATTCATCATCAAATACACCCTTAGTAATTTCACCTATCTTTTGCTCTATCTCTTGTTTTCTATTTGCTATCAATTGTGTAGCTTTCTTAACATAACTTGTATCAACCTTTACACCTTTGTTTTCCATGTCAAACAAAACTCGTGTAAGTTCTATTTGTAGCTTCCATATGCTTTCTTGTTCTGTTTCTTTTATTTTATCTAAGCAATCAAGATATACTTTCCTGGTATAGAACACATCCTTTTCACAATATGGACCCAGTATATCAATTGGTGCCTTACTAAAATCTTTTGTCCACCCACCACTACGTAATGTTTTTTTAGTGTCTAAATCATACTGTGCATGTTCTGCACCATATCTTCTTTTAATTGTTTCGGTAAGTGCTAACATGTTTATATTACTATGCTCTGTCAATCGCACCATTGGTAGAACATCTATAATCTCTTTGTTAGAAATATCAACGCCCTCTTTCTGTAAGAATCGGATGTCGAATTTAGCGTTATATGCTACCAATGTTTTAGCTCTCGCTGAAAACATATCTATTAGCATCTTTATCTGTCCATCAGGAAGATTCACTAATCCAAAAGGCATGTGCCTATACGGAAAATAAAATGTATCTGATGACTCTAATAATCCGACTCCGATTCCACAGAGTTGATTGAACCCGTGTCCGTCTAACCCATTTGTTTCTACATCCACAAAAAAGAACGTGTCTTTATACAAACGTAATAATGTGTCGTCAAACGTATCAGGTTGTACAATCATTAGAAACCTTTACGAAAACAAATCGTCAGCAGTTTGCTCTGCTTCAGTTCCTGCCTTTACACCCCAAGTGTCAATACAGTATTGAGTTATTGAAGGTAAGTTAGCAATTTCTGCTTGTTTATCAGCAGGTATTTCTAACTCTCTTGCTAGAGATGTGATGTGGTAGGTTGTATCTAAGCCTGCTCCCATCCTTTTTATTCGGATAGGTGACTTGTCTAAGCTACCCTCATCTTCATAGATTTCTTCTAATTGCCCGAAGACAATATCCCCTCGTCCAAAACCTAATTTAATTACTTTAAAGTCGTTTACTACTTCTTTAAACATCTCTTTACCACTTTTACCTTGTACAGGTTCCCAAGACTCCACTCTTCTTTCGTTGTGGAATACTTCATCAACATATGCCCAAAAAGCAAATTGTTGTTTTGGTGAATTGCCTTCTGGAATACCATCAACTGATAGTCCTTCAGGTAATACAAAGTCGTCTTTTTCTGCATCAAATACAGAATCAAGAACTGTTTTAAAAGTGTTACCATCTCTGTATTGGTAAACTTTGATGTAAGTCATCGCAGTATCATCAGTGTGTCCTGTTGCTACTGATTTAATCAAGGCTTGGTCACCATCTTTGAACCAAAGCTCTGATTGATTATTGTTGACAGTGGCTGGAGCATTAACTTGCTTTCGCCTCTGTGAAATCATGGATATACCACCCATTTTTTCCTCCTTGAGCCTTTTAAAAAAAGCTTCTATTCGCTATTACTTCTTTGAGTAATGCTATGTTGTTTATTTCTTGTACATCTTTGTACATGCTTGGCAACTCAATTGTAGATGTAAGCACGCTACTTGAAAGCATTTCTGTTGCTTTTCCTGCAGCTCGTTGCCCTGCTACATCATTATCAAAACATAACACAATTTCTTCGACTTTTAAAGCCCTCAACAAATTGAGTTGATATTCTGACATTGTTGCTCCTAAAATAGCCACACTTGGTATACCGTGTTGCCACAACCACATAGTGTCTAAAGAACCTTCGGTCACGCAAATAAAATGTTCATGTAAACTTTTTAATTTGTTAGCACCAAAAAGCACTTTAGATTTTTGTAACTTGTAGGAATACATATACTTAGGTATAGCCTTTTGCCTACGAGCAACCCACCCAATTAATTTATCCTCTGTATTGTGAATAGGAATAATTAAGTCTCCCCAATTATTAGTACCACATCCCCAAAAGTTTAAAGAGTCCTTTGTAAAGCCTCTTTTATATATCCAATCAGGGTATCTGTGTTCTATAAAATCAGGAATAAAAACATCTTCTATTTTTTCATCTTCTTTACTAATATCGATATCATCAAAGATATCTAAACTATAACTTGGTTTTGGTGTCAAAACTTCTGTTAATTGTATGTCATTGTAATTTAAATGTTTTCTAAAAAATGTTTTTAATGACCCCTGCCCACAACCAGCAAAACAAATCCACACACCTTTTTCAATGTTGATGGCACAAGACGCTACATTGTCATCATGAAATGGACACTTGACCGAAAACTCTTCCGTGCCAAGTGGAACATCTATTCCAACTTTTTGTAACGCCTCTACCCAATCAATCATTATTTACTTTCTTTAATTTTGTTAATAACGTCCCAGTATTCTTTCATCAAAGCACTCTGTTCTTTTTTAGAAATTTTTCCGTCCTCAACAGCTTTTACTGCTACATCAACCAATTGCACAACTTCTGGTAGAACATTCTTGTACTTATTGAAAAGACCCCAGTATTTAATCATCATTGTAATCAAAACTCTATCTCCTCGCTTATAGATTCGTTTATTTCTTCGATATGCCCCTTGTCAACATCCCATCGTAATAGTGATGTATCCGAAGGTAAAATACCATCTCTATACTTCTGATATTGTACCATACGTTGTTCATCTGATTCCTCTACTTTACACATAGCAATAGCTACATCAGAGGCTCTAATAAGGGCATCCCCAAAAGCTACTTGGTCGACTCTAGGTGGCGTAAAAATATCAGCCGCCTCTCTAGTAGCTTGCGTTGAGACAAATATTGGTTTATTTGTGGCGAGGCATATATTCTTCATGCCATAAAACAAGCTGTGGTTTTGCTCCCACATTGCTTTTCTACCATCACCACTTGATACTAAGTAGATACCATCTACTACAACAAAGTCAGGATTATGTTTTCGTATCAATGCTTGTATACTACCTATAGATATTGTTGACTCACCTTCTATGTGGTCACATACTAATAGGTTTTTTTCGTCTAATGATTGTAAAAACTCTTTATATTTTTCTTTATCAATTGGGTCACCATTTCTAAGAGCTCGGTGTGAAAAGTCATACCCTTTCATATTTGCAATAATTACATCCATACGTAAATTTATTGCAGACGTGGGCATTTCACTTGATATAAATAAAGTCCGATAACCTTTCATAATTGCAATAGCGGCAGTTTGTATACACATCCAAGTTTTACCTACAGTAGGTCTAGCAAAGAAAGATACTAAATCAGCAGGTTGCCATCCTACACCTGTTCTGTTAATTGTAGAGAATGGTGTAGGAATACCCATCAAACCATCACCTAACTTCCGAAGTTTTATTTTACTTTCGTATTCTTCTAATCTATTTAAATTACTAGAGTCATAATATGTAACGTCTTCATCATAAACTACATTAATATCTTCAAGACCATCCATAATTTTAGCCAAAGCCATTTTGGGGTCAGTCTTTAAGTTTTCTTTATTTCTTTGAAATGACTCAACCACTTTCCTAAATATAACTTGTTTCCTAAATTCTTGAGTAAGATACTCAAAATCAGTAGATGGAACGTTAATATCTAAATCAGGAAAATTTTCAGCTAATACTTTTTTACTTGGGAAATCTTGAAAGTCATCATAAAAATTAGTTACGAATGTAAAAGCTTTACCATGCACTGCAAAGTCTTTTGCTTTAAAAGGGAAATTGTCTAGCGTAGCTTTTTCTTTTATATTTAATATTATTCCTGATTCAACGTATTCGTAATTTTCCATTTAGTCCTTTGTTCTGTATACTGACCGATTACTTTCATCTAGTACGTAACACTTTACATTCTTTCGTTCTGCAACAAGGTCAGCTAGTTCTTTAGCTTCGTCTAATGTCATTGTGGCTTCTCGCACCGTGATTGGTTCATCCAACAATGCTATGATTCTATATTCTTTTGATATCGGTGTCAATTGATTATTTCTAATCAAGCCACCCCTTCTTGTTTTTCTAACCATTTTTCAAATCTATCTTCTAATTTTTTTAGTTCTTTCTTTTTTTGTGCTGTTATAAACCAAGTAGCTTTTAAAATATTTAAACGCAACCATGCATCTTTTACTTTTGAATTATTAGTATTTATTATATGCCAATAGAGTTTTGGGTCATGTTTTGTTTTATATCTTTCATAACTATTAACAAAGTTTAAAACAGAAAAATAAGTTGTGTTTTGACCTATTGCATTGTACATACCACATAAAATAGAGTATATGTCTTCTGACTCTAATAATTGTTTCAAGGCTTTAGTCTCATCCCCTACAAAAGGAAAAGGACTTTTATTCCGTCCAGTATTTACGTTGTAGGATTCTGAATGTATTCCTTCATATAACTCCATGAATTTAATGTGTAAATCCCTGGCATTATAATCTTCAAACTTTTTGTTTTCCATCAATATACGCTTTCAATTTTTCTTTTAAGTTCTGTCTTACTCTATAAGATGACTCACCTAAGTCATTTGTTATTTCTTCCATCGTAAGTCCGTCTACACGACTAGCAATAAATGCTTTTTCTTTTTCTGTGAATGTATCATTATTATCAGATAATATGTCATCTAGCAAGAGTAAATTAGAAAAATCTTCAGCGTTAGGGTCTTCAAGGGCCTTCTGCAATTCGTTTGGATTCTGTTCATTATCGGTGACTGAAATAAATGTTTTATCAAAGCTAAGTACTTCTGGAAGTTTGTTAGCTTTGTTTATTAAAGTAATTAAGGTATTTATCATAGCTCGGTGCACATAAGTGTGAAAGATAGCTGTGCTTTTACTAGTGTCGTATTTTTCTGCACATCTCATCAACACCATTCTAAGTTCTTGGATTAGGTCATCTTTATCCATACCATTTACATAATATTTATTAACTAACCCTTGGATTTTAGGTTCCCATGTTGTGATTAAATTATTATTTATAGGTATTGTCATTTATGCCCAACTAAGTGTTTTATCTTTCCTGCCTTTAATAGTGCACTCTGGCGTGCAATATATCTCATCAAACCCTTTGCGATAGCCTTGCATGACTGCACTTCTATCTCTTCTAAATTTTACCCTACAAAAAGCACATGTAAGTTCTACTTTGTAATACTCATAGCTGCATCTGCCCTTGTGTACTTTACGAGTAGATTCTTGTTTGCAATACTCACAAAGCCTTACTTTTCTTTTTCTGGGAGGATTTGGTAAGTTTTCTTTCTTTAGTAATCTATGTACATATTGTCTACTGCACCCCACCTTTTCTGCTATTTTTGCATTAGACCATAGTGGATTATCTTTTCTAAGCTTTATTATTTTTTTATTTAAATGTGCCAATCTGTGTTATCGCAACTTGGTTTTGTACAATCAGTAAAATTTATGTCAGGGCAGGGTGGATTAATAATACCTGAGTTACAATAGTCACAATTATCACTAGGACATATAGCACTACATCCACAAGCATCTCTACATGTCGGGCAACAAGTTAAATTTCTTAATGTTAAAAATTGGTCGATTTCATAAGTCTTAGCCATCTTCTAACGCCTTTACTCTTGCTGTTAGTTCTTGTATGGCTTTAATTAGAATAGCTATAAATTCTACATATCTTGCCCCATACTCATCTGAGTCACCTGTTATTCCACCAAAATCATTTAAATCAGATATGCCCATACTA
>VTLG01016509.1_pt1 | contig 27273 bp, 38 predicted proteins | sample 4694571 | NCBI WGS metagenome assembly VTLG01 (sample SAMN12604809, study PRJNA352737) | marine metagenome | biome: ENVO:00000447; feature: ENVO:00000209|ENVO:00000569|ENVO:01000036; material: ENVO:00002151; isolation source: viral sequences binned using virsorter ...
GTTGACACAAAGGAAGAAGCACAAGTAGAAGCAGATAAATGGAACACAGGAGAGGTGGTGAAGTATGAGCTATTGGAATGATAAAGACCCAAACGACTGGTATATGTTAGTTTTGGTTGTATGTTTTATTGGTGTGATGATATGGGCGCAGTATGGATAATACTATTAACTATTTTTGCAAGTTATTTTGCAATGATATTTGTAGTGGCTTTACTAAAACACCTAAATCTGTTACAATATTTTTTAGTGTGGGAAACTAATGCAATAGGTATATACATTGTATGCACCCTAGTAACATATATAATAATACAAGGAGTATTATGGCTAAGAAAGATGAACACAAAAAAAGAATAGAAGAGATGCGAGAGTTTACAAAAGGTAGGATGCCTTTGGTATTACTCGCTAGTACAGAAGAAGATTACAAAGGTTTGAAGAAAGCTAAATCTAGGATGCGAAACGTAAGTAACCTAGAGATAATTAGGAAAGAGGATTATGATGAAACTAGAAGAAAGATTAAAGCAAGAGCTAATTCTTAAAGTTAAGGATCATAAGTTAAATAAGCATTATGATGCTCAACTACCTAGCTTTACATTATCATATAATGATGCTATATACTTTGGACATACCGTAGAAGAGGTGATTAATAAAGTGTTAACAGAAATGAAAGGAGAAACTAATGAAAGGAACAAAAGATGACTTACTTATGATGATAAATGTTTATCTGAAAACTATGGCAGCTTCAAATATTAAAGAGGCTTATATATTTGATTTTATATTAGAAACTATAGAGGAGTTTAAAAAGGAGTTAAAACTATGATAAATGTGGTTAACAAATTCGTCCAAGCTTGGACAAGTTCCACAGGTTCTTATTGCCTACGTGTGTTGATCTCTCTGTCCATGTTACTCAACGTAGTGACAGGCGGCAGGGTGCATCAGCCATTCAGTGCTAGGAATTGGCAGTGGAAAAAAGAAAATAAATTTAACCTTGTTTATATTATTGATATGTGTTATGGTGAGTCACACTGTATGCACAGTTGGATAAGATGGACAACAAGACAGGAGATAATAAATGAACTCAGCAGAAATACCTAACGACCCATGCGATGATTGGTCAGACCATATTATTTTATGGTTGATTAAGAACGCATAATATGATATAACTATATAACTAACTATCAGTTGCAACCTAACCAGAAAAGGAGATTACAAATGCCATTTGATTTAACAACAAGCAACTTTCAAGTACCTGAGAACTTTAACTTTGAGGTGGAGTATGAGCCATCCAAAGTGCCTGACAAGAAGTATGTCAAAATTAAGGACACAGATACATATCTGAATGTAGTAGGTAATGGCTTTACCACTACGTCACATACAAACTTTGCACACACCGTATGGAATACCATGCAGGACAAACTATCTGCTAATGAGCTAGAGGGCATGACTATAGACTGGAAGTCTGCACGTAATGATGGGTACATGATGATGGACATCACATTACCTAGCGTGAGCTATGACATCTATACAGATAAGCATAGCGAGAAGATTGGACAGCGTATCATAGGTCTGCATGGTGTAGATGGTCTGTGTTCTAACATCGTGGTGTATGGACAGATCTCATTCTTCTGCACAAACAAGATGGTGCGAGGTGAGCATGACATCGTGAAGCGTAAGAACACATCTAACTTCTGCATAGATAGCTTTGGCAGACAGCTAGAGAAATCTTCAACAGACTTCTATGACCAAGCTAATACACTACAACAGTGGGCAAACACATCCACAGTTAATGTAGATGTTAAGGCTATGTTTGAGAAGATCATGTCTGAAACTCAGGCAGAGAAGATGTACTCATTGTACGGTGCAGAGGTAAGCACACGAGGTGCTAATGCCTACAGCATCTACAGTGCCTTTACTAACTATGCAAGCTATGCCGATGAGCGTAATGGATTCAAGCTACGTAACACAGGTAAAGATACTGAGGCAGTATCCATGTGGAACAGAGAGCTTGACGTTACTAAGTGGGTAAAGTCCAAGCAGTTTCAAGACTTGGTGGCAGTATGAAAAAGAAGTATATACTAGCTATGGATTATGATGAAGAGGACATTGAGCATGACACGTTTTATACATCAACAAACTATATGGAGTTTGACTCTGAGCAAGATGCGTTTATCTATCTAAATAAAAACATTTACTATAACGATAGCGATAAACAAAAACCAAACTTTGCTTCTGTAGCTAAGTATTGCGAGGAGTTTAAGTTCAGATTTTATGAAAGGAGAATATAGCAATGTCGCTACCTCGTTTTACACAGAAGCGTATGGATAGCTATAGGTTTAATCCTCCACAGAAGTTTGTGGATCAGGGCATTGTGTCACGTTGTGAGCTAGGCAAAGACCTAGCCACAGCTAGACGCAAGGCATCTAATCTCAATAGGATCATAGATACATGGCGAAAGGATCAGGAGGATAGCAATGAGATACGTAGTACAAGCACAGTCAATCAAATTGTCAGAGCATACACAGAGTCTTGGGATTTTGCACAGTTACGTGACAAAACACAGACAGACTACCGATACTTTATGCGTCAGCTATCTGAAGACATAGGCAACAAGAAGTATAGGTCTGTGACATTGAAAGATGCGAAGCAGATATACAACAAGTGGTTGAACAGAGGGATAACCTTTGCCAACCATGCCTGTAGTGTAAGCTCACGCTTATTCACATACGCAGTACAGTTTGATGACAAGCCATTCAATCCATTTAGTCAGGTGACACGCAAAACACCACTACAACGCAAGGTAGTATGGACTAGGACTGATGTAACCAAGTTTCTTGAGACAGCTTATGCTGATTTTGAGACTAGGAACGTAGGACTGATAGTTCAGATGGCTTATGAGTGGGTACAAAGGCTAGGTGATATGCGTCTGTTAGAGTGGACAAGCATCAAAGATAGGCAGGTTCACATCAAGCAATCCAAACGTAGAGCAGAGGTATTTTTACCCATATCAGAGGAGCTATTTGACATGTTAGAACAACAACGAAAGGACTTTGGCTTTCAAAGGTACATATGCCCTCAAATAAAGCCTGTACAGGGGGAGTTTATACCCTATTCCTTGTACGGTCTATCCAAAAAAGGAAGGGGTGTCATGCGTAAAGCAGGATTGTCTGACGAGCTACGTCTAATGGACATTCGAAGGACAGGAACAACCGAAATGGTGGACGCAGGTGTGTCACTTGGACAAATCATGTCTGTGACTGGACACACAAACCCAAGTTCAGTCAAACCATACATGAAAAATACATTTACAAGTGCAAATAATGCCTTGACTACCAGAAAAGAACATGTTAGAAGTGTGTATAATGGTTAATATGAATACACTCATAAATGATTTACAGTTACGTGATGGTGAAACTAAACGTATGACTTGTCCTATGTGTAACAATAAAGAAAAAACATTTACTATCACTAATAACATGGGTAAGATACTTTGGAACTGTTACAAAGCTTCCTGTTCCTTATCTGGAAGTAAGAAGGTACACCTTACTAGTGATGATATACGTAAATCCATTGGTGTGTTTGCCGAAGAAACAGTTGAGATACCATTCGAGTTACCTGAGTACATAACACCTCACAATAACAATGAGGATGTACTCAAGTTTGCAGATACCTATGGCTTAGATATAGATACAACTGAGTTGATGTATGATGTCAAAGACCATAGGGTTGTGTTTCCTATCGTACATGGAGGTAAGATTGTTGACGCTACAGGACGTAGCCTAAATAAAAGATTACCTAAATGGAAACGATATGGAAAAAGTGACTTGCCTTATACGCATGGATATGGTAAAGTCGCTGTAGTTGTAGAGGATTGTGTGAGTGCCGCAGTGGTTGGAACAGTTAGCGATGTGCATGTTGGGGTTGCTGTGTTGGGTACGTCACTATCGGAATCACACAAGCGATACTTATCACAATTCTCTACGGCAGTAGTTGCGCTAGACCCTGACGCATTACCGAAGACACTAGCGTTTGTACGAGAACTAAAGACCCATGTGCCAGATGTAAAAGCCCTACGTTTGACAGATGATTTTAAATATAGAAACCAACAAGACTTAGATAGTCTTACCAACATAGGAGTATAATATGGAACTATCATTAGTACGCAGTCTGATGGACAGACAGTTCTACGAAGATCATCGTGGTGCTAGATGCCCTGACAGATTGTTCACAAAAGATGTCCGTAAGATTAAACAGACTATTGATCTTGCTATGGACAGATATGAAAGGACTGTCACACCTGATGAGATAGAAGCTCTCTTCATGTCAGGCAATCCTACCTTAACTACAGCACAGAAGCAGGCATATGGTGATCTGTTTCGTAAGATTAAAACTGAAACCCCTATGGGTAGCGATGTAGCACAGGAAGTGTTATCAAAACTATTTCAACAGGTGGTAGGTGAAGACATAGCGAACTTAGGCTTTGACTATGTGAATGGTACGCAGACTAGCCTTGAGCCATTGCGTAACTTACTTGAGTCTTACTCAGATGACTTCACTCCTGATCTCAAGGTTGAGTGGGATGACATGTCTATGGAAACCCTGCTTGCCAAGAACAAGATGGAAGCACGATGGACATTCAACATATCTTCTCTTACTCGTGTGCTTGAAGGTGTTAATGAAGGTCACTTGGTTGAGGTGGGTGCTAGACCTAATACAGGTAAGACAAGTTTTCATGCAAGTCTGATTGCAGGTCCGAATGGATTTGCTAGACAGGGCGCAAAATGCATTGTTTTATGTAACGAAGAAGCATCACACAGAGTTGGTGCTAGGTATCTTACTGCAGCATCAGGCATGTCTGTACAGGACATAAAGTCTAATCCAAAGAAAGCCAAAGAGTTATATGATCCTGTACACCAGAACATCAAGGTGCGTGACGTTACAGGCAGAGACATGTCATGGGTTGAATCTATATGCAAGTCCTATAAACCTGACATTGTTGTGTTAGACATGGGCGATAAGTTTGCTAAGACAGGCGGCTTTGCCAGACAGGATGAAGCACTCAAGGCTAACGCAGTCCATGCTCGTATGATTGCAAAGCAACACAACTGTGCTATCTTCTACATGTCTCAGCTATCTGCCGAAGCAGAAGGTAAGGTTATACTCAACCAAGCCATGATGGAGGGCAGTCGTACAGGTAAGGCGGCTGAAGCAGATCTTATGATCTTGCTTGCAAAAAATCCTGCCTCTAATAACAATGGAGAAGATGAAGATCCACAAAGACATATTAATATTGTTAAAAACAAACTGTCAGGTTATCATGGTATAATCACATGTAACCTTGACTACAAAACAGCGAGGTATACAGCATGATAGAAATACAAATAACAGAAGAAATGCTCATAAAGGCTAGAGATAAAGCCGTAGAAATGGGTAGATTACATAACTCTATACTTAACGGTGGAGGAAACTTAGCAGGCTTTATTGGTGAGCTTATAGTTCTAAAAGTTCTAGGAGGAGAGTGGTCAAATACATATGACTATGATATATTACTAGATAAAATAAAAATTGATGCAAAGACTAAGCAAACGTCTGTAAAACCTTTGCCTCATTATGAGTGTAGCATAGCAAAGTTTAATACTAAACAAGACTGTGATTATTATGCTTTTACACGAGTTAAAAAAGACTTTAGTGTTGGTTGGTATCTAGGTATAATAGGTAAGCAAGAGTACTTTGATAAGGCTAAATACCTACAAAAAGGAGATATAGATCCCTCAAACAATTTTAAAGTAAGAACTAATTGTTATAACCTTGCAATATCAGAATTAGGAGAAAGTATAAATGAAACTAACCCTTGATATAGAGAACACAGTCACCAAGCGTGACGGTAAGCTACACCTTGATCCTTTTGAGCCTACAAATGAGCTTGTCATGGTGGGTATGTTGTCCGACTCAGGACATCAAGAGATTGTCACATTTAATCATAATGAAGTTGACCCATATCCAGATGGGCATAAGGTGGTACAGGACTGGTTAAATAGATCAACCATACTTATTATGCACAACGCATCACATGACTTGTTGTGGCTATGGGAGAGTGGATTTACATATGATGGTCCTGTGTTTGACACTATGCTAGGTGAATATGTATTACAGCGTGGTCTGAAAGAACCACTATCCCTTGAAGCATGTGCTGAGAGATACAATCTTGATACTAAGAAGCAAGACACTATGAAAGAGTATTTCACTAAAGGTTACTCTGTCTCTGATATACCTTGGGGTGAGCTATCCGATTATCTGTCTGCTGACCTACATGCTACGCAGCAACTATCTGATAGGATATATAAAAAATTATTGTTAGAAGACAATGGTTTACGAGATACAGTTGATCTAACTAATCAGGTGGCAGTGTGTTTATCTCGTATATATCAGCGAGGGTTTAAGGTAGATTTGTCCAAGCTTGGACAAGTTAAGGATGAGTTTGAAAGAGAGAAGCAACGGTTATCATCTGATCTAAACAAACAAGTAAGAGAGTTAATGGGTGATATACCTATTAATCTCAACAGTCCTGAACAGTTATCTTGGATTATTTATAGTCGCAAGCCAATAGATAAAACAGTATGGGCAAATACATTCACTCCCTACATGAACAACGATGAGTTTAAAAAGTGTATTAAGGAACAATCACAAGTGCTTCTCAAGCAGAAAGCACATCAATGCAATACCTGTAAAGGAACAGGATCAATTAGAAAGGTAAAAAAAGATGGAACACTATTCGCCAAGTCAAGTAAGTGTAATATATGTACAGGCATTGGGTATACCTTTACCTCTGTTAACAATACAATAGCAGGGTTGAAGTTTAATGTATCAAATGTTAAATGGATTAGTGCTAATGGTTTTAGCACGAATAAGAAAAACTTATTGTATCTTGAAGGGATTGCTCGTGCTAGGAATATGGACAGTGCTGTTGCTTTTCTTAGTAGGGTGCAACGGTTATCAGCAATCGACACATACCTGTCCTCATTTGTGGAGGGAATCCGCACACACACCAAACCTGACAATCGCTTGCACGTTAGACTTCTACAGCACAGAACTTCTACAGGTAGACTGAGTGGAGCAGATCCTAACATGCAAAACATGCCTAGAGGTGGTACGTTTCCTGTGAAGAAGGTATTCGTATCACGTTGGGAAGGTGGCAAGATTATGGAAGCTGACTTTGCACAGTTAGAGTTTCGTGTAGCCGCCTATCTAGGACAAGACAAAGTAGCTATGGATGAGGTAGCTACAGGATTTGATGTGCATGCCTACACAGCGAAGGTTATATCTGACGCAGGGCAACCCACATCAAGACAAGATGCTAAAGCTCACACATTCGCACCTTTGTACGGTGCTAGTGGGTATGGACGAACACCTGCAGAAGCGGCTTATTATCGAAGGTTCAATGATAAGTATGTAGGTATAGCCAAGTGGCATAAGCGTCTTGCTAGTGAAGCACTTGAAACTGGCAGGATAGCTACACCTTCAGGCAGAGAGTTTTCTTTTCCTGATGTTGTGCGTAGACGCAACAATACTATATCGCACTTTACACAGATAAAGAATTATCCTGTACAGTCCTTTGCTACAGCAGATATAGTGCCTATTGCGTTGTTGCACATTGATAAAGAACTCAATGATCTGAGAAGTTGTATTGTGAATACTGTACACGATTCTATAGTGATAGATGTTCATCCAAATGAGGAACAAGCAGTGCTTGAGGTAATAAATAATACAAATAAAAAGTTAAAATCTATTATTGATAACAGATGGAATGTTGACTTTAATGTACCTTTATTATTAGAAGCAAAAATTGGTCCGAATTGGCTTGACACCAAAGACATAGCATGATATAACTATAACTTTAACACTTTTGAAAGGAGTAAATGAATGATGAATGACATTGTAACTATTGATACTAATAACTTTGCAGCTATGGCTAAAGCTATGGGCATATCGGATGACTCTAGTGCTTCAACTAAGAAGGCTAGTATACTTGCTAGATTCCGAATTAGTCACACACCTATCATGGGTACTGCTGAAGTGAACGGTAAGCAGAAGAACGTGGAGGTTGTTGAAGGAGGATCTTTTAAGTTAGAGATTCCTGATGGACAAACTTACTACGCTACTTCTGTTAAGCTACGTCCATATGCACAGAGGTTTATGTATAAGAGATTTGTTATGGGTTCTGGTGAATCTAAGAATCGTTATATCAAAACTATTATGACTGAAGAGAACTTCAAGATAGACTTGAAGGACAATGATGGTGGCTTTAACTGCGGTAAGAATGAGCATTGGGTAAAGGATTGGAAAGCTTTGTCTAAAGATGTTCAAGACTTGTATAAGTCTATTAAGCGTGTTCGTGTTGTATTAGGCACAGTAGAGCTTATCAATCCTGTGGATGAGAAGGGTGCATCTGTTAGTGTTGATGTGACACCTTGTATTTGGGAAGTTGAAAACAAGGAAGCATATAACACAGTGGGCGGTTGTTTCAATCAGTTTAGTAAGATGAAACGTCTGCCTCCACAACATTATATTCATCTAGTTACAGAGCCTAGAGATTTACCAAACGGTAATAGATACTATGTTCCTATGACTAAGCTCGACATGACAGAGACTCTACGAGTAGAGGATGAACATCAACAAACCTTTGCTGATTTCATGGCATGGATAGATAACTATAATAGCTATATATTTAATGCTTGGAATGAGAATGTTCGTAACAAGCAGGAAGTTGATATTGATATGGAAGAGTTTATTGACGTAGAGGATGCTACTGTACAATGATACATCCTGCAGAAATGGCTCTCCACCAATACATGGAGGACGCTGCCGCAGGTAAAACACACATGTCTGAAGCCACCATCAATAAGGTGGCTGATGACATTAAAGCTGCTTTGCAACGTCAGTTTGGTGGTGGAAATAAAAGGGATGAGTTTCGCTTACGCATGTCAAACGTAGGCAGACCTACTTGCCAACTCTGGTTTGAGAAGAATCAGCCAGAGAAGGCATTACCTAAACCTACCACCTTTGTAATGAACATGATGCTTGGGGATATAGTGGAAGCTGTATTCAAAGCTTTGCTTACGGAAGCAGGTGTATCCTATGAGGATAACTCTAAGGTTACGCTGAAGTTAGAAGACGATGAAATTACAGGAGAGTATGACCTTGTAATTGATGATGCTGTTGACGATGTTAAGTCTGCATCTGATTGGTCTTACCGTAACAAGTTTGCGTCCTATGAAACACTCGCACAGGGTGATTCGTTTGGTTATGTATCACAACTAGCAGGCTATGCTCGTGCCGCAGGCAAAGAAGCAGGCGGTTGGTGGGTTGTAAACAAAGCCAATGGTGAGTTTAAGTATGTCAAAGCAAACATGCATCTTGATGAAGAAATCATTAAGATACAGAACACAGTAGACGTGCTAAATGACAATACGTTTAAGCGTTGCTTTGAGCCTGTACCTGAGAAGTTTAGAGGTAAGGAAACAGGCAACATGGTATTGAATGACAACTGTAGATTCTGCAGTTATAAATATGCTTGCTTCCCTACACTACAGGAGAAGCCTGCTAAGTTCTCACAGGCTAAAGAGCCAAGGATGGTGTCATATGTCTATGAGAAACGCTAAACAGTTTATAGCGGCACGTAAGTACGGTTATCGCAGTGGTCTTGAACACAAGATCTCTCTTGACCTTACAGAGAGAAGAATAAAATATCTCTATGAGAAGATCAAGATTGAGTGGGAAGACCTTTGTTATCGTAAATACACACCTGACTTTGTTCTAAACAATGGTATAATTATAGAGAGCAAAGGCTTGTTTACTGCCGCAGATAGAAGAAAGCATCTTGCTATACAGAAGCAACATCCAAAGCTAGACATAAGGTTTATCTTTGAAAACTGCAAACGTAAGCTACGCAAAGGATCAAAAACTACATATGCTAACTGGTGTGAGAAGCATGACTTTTTGTACGAAACTCGTATCATACCTGAAGCGTGGGTAAAAGAGAAAGGGAAGCACAAGTATCCAAGCATTATACCTTTTCCTAAAAAGAAAGTGAGGATGTAATGAGTGATGAAAAAATATTAGTAGACTGCAATCCACAAGACTTTATAATTAAAGTGTCTCCTATTGTTAGAGGTAAAAGATGGGCAGGAGAAGTAAATGTAGGCATAATCATAGCAGATGATATGTTCTTTAATGATGAAGACTATGCTAATCTTTTACATTTCTGTAGAATGATAACTGCCACAGTGCCTATGATGGAAGAGATGAAATCATTCAGAGAATTAGTTAATGACTATGCGTTGAATGAGCTTGACAGAGAAGAGGAAGATGTGGTAAAACCTAAAGTAGTTTCTCGCAAGGATAATGTAGTGAGAGTTTCTTTTAACCCTAAACTAAAGGAGGTAACATGAGTGAAGATATGGTAAATAGTCCACCACATTATAATCAGAAAGGTATAGAATGTATTGATGCTATTGAAGCTGCTACAGATGATGGCTTTCAATACTATCTGCAGGGTAATATAATTAAGTACCTATGGAGATATAGATACAAAGGCGGTAAGCAAGACCTTGAGAAAGCTCAGTGGTACTTGACAAAACTTATTGATATAGTAAAATGAGAGTCAAGGTTTATATAACGCTAGATATAGATGAGGATGAATATCCTGTGCCTGTGGACGGTGAGGTGTCACAGGAAATAGAAGAAGCTTTCAATGAATACGTATATGATGTTGATGGCATGGAGATAAAAACAATAAAAGTATTAATGGAGAATAACTAATGAGCTTACCTACAGATTACCAAAACTTTATTGCCACCTCTCGCTATGCTCGTTGGTTAGATGACGAACAGAGAAGAGAGACATGGCAAGAAACAGTTGATAGATATATTAACTACATAACACATAAAGAAGAAACTATGGACACGCTACGAGAAAGCACAGGTATGTGGTCTACTATGAAGAATGAGTTACGTGATGCTATAACTAGATTAGATGTTATGCCTAGTATGAGAGCATTGATGACTGCAGGTCTTGCTCTTGAAAGAGACAACACAGCAGGCTACAACTGTAGCTATCTGCCTGTAGATGACCCTAAGTCTTTTGATGAAGCTATGTACATACTTCTCTGTGGCACAGGTGTAGGTTTCTCTGTAGAGAGACATTACATAAATAAGCTACCAGAAGTACCAGAGTACCTATATAATTCTGATACATGTATAGTTGTAAAGGATAGCAAAGAAGGTTGGGCAAAAGCATTTCGTATGTTAGTAGCCCTGTTGTACGCAGGAGAGATACCTACATGGGATGTATCTAAGATTAGACCTGCAGGAGCTAGGCTCAAGACGTTTGGTGGTAGAGCAAGTGGACCTGCACCTTTGGTAGACTTGTTTAACTTTACCGTTAATATGTTTAAAGCAAATACAGGAAAGAAGCTATCTAGCTATGACTGTCATTCTATTATGTGTAAGATAGGGGAGATTGTTGTAGTAGGAGGAGTGCGTAGATCAGCGATGATTAGTTTATCTAACCTTAGTGACATACGTATGCGACACGCTAAGTCAGGACAGTGGTGGCAGGATGCACCACACATGGCTCTGTCTAATAACTCTGTAGCATATACAGACAAGCCTGACGGTGAGACATTCTTACGAGAATGGACAGGACTAGTGGAGTCTAAGTCAGGAGAGCGTGGTATCTTTAACAGAGTTGCTTCTAAGAAACAGGTAGAGAAGTATGGTAGACGAGATCCAAACTTTGAGTTCGGTACAAATCCATGCAGTGAGATTATACTTAGACCTTATCAGTTCTGTAATCTTACTGAGGTTGTTATAAGAGCAGACGATACAAAAGAAACCCTAAAGCATAAGATAAAACTTGCCACAATATTAGGTACAATACAGTCTACTCTTACAGACTTTCCTTATCTACGTAAGGTGTGGAAGAAGAACACAGAAGAAGAAAGACTACTAGGTGTATCTCTTACAGGTATAATGGATTGTCCATTGACTAATGGTACTTCTAGTAAAAATACTCTTCTATCACATGTGCATCTTGAAGAGTTACTACAAGAGCTACGACAGGTTGCAGTAGATACAAACAAAGAGTGGGCAGAAAAACTAAACATACCACAGTCTGCTGCTATTACATGCGTCAAGCCATCAGGCACAGTGTCACAGCTAGTAGACAGTGCATCTGGTATACACGCTAGACACAGCGAATACTACATCAGAACTGTTCGTGGCGATAACAAAGACCCACTCACTCAGTTTATGATTGAGCAGGGTATACCATCTGAGCCTGACGTTACAAAGCCTAATGACACTACAGTCTTTAGCTTCCCTGTTAAGTCACCCACAGGATGCGTCACTAGAAACGATTTAACAGCCATACAACAGCTTGAAATGTGGATGATATACCAAAGGTACTGGTGCGAACACAAGCCCTCTGTGACTATTACTGTACGTGATGATGAGTGGATGGAAGTTGGTGCGTTTGTATTTAAACATTTTGATGAGATGTCAGGTGTGTCATTTTTGCCACACTCAGATCATACTTATCAGCAAGCACCATATCAGGACTGTACAGAAGAAGAATATAATGCTATGTTAGATAAGTTCGTCTATGATATAAACTGGTCACAGCTTGCAGAGTATGAGAAAGAAGATACTACAGCAGGCAATCAGACCTTTGCATGTTCAGGCGATGTTTGTGAAATAGTAGATATAGGAGCATAGATATGAATATAAGACAGAAAAGAGGGCTAGGGAAGTATGACGCACCTTTGAAGATACAACATCAAAGAGGGTTCAAGGACTTCTACAGAGCCAGAGTAATAAACCCCTTCAATAGTAACACAATGCAGCATCGTGAGTGGCAAAGAGGATTCAATGATGCATTTGCCCACAACCTAAAGAAGGTACAGAAACATGAACTCAATAGAGCAAGAAGCTAAACAATTTATGGAAGAAAGGTATGGAAGAATGGAAATGAATGAATATCAAAAGGTGGCTGTTACGACAGCCATCTACCCTGCACAACATAAGATACTCTATCCTGCACTAGGATTAGCAGGAGAGGCAGGAGAGGTTGCCAATAAAGTTAAGAAGTTAATGAGAGATGGGGTAGATAAAATGCCTGATGATTGGAGGGAACAGTTAGCGTCTGAGATAGGTGATGTGTTGTGGTACTGTGCGGCATTGTCAGAGGACTTAGGCTATACACTAGGACGTATAGCAAGAGAGAATGAATCTAAGTTAGCTAATCGTAAGAAGAAAGGTACTATACATGGCAGTGGGGATAAGAGGTAATTAAGGCTCAAATCCCCAAGCCTCATCCTCAACAAGATCTCTATCATATCCAAACGCTTCTTTATATTTTACGTTCCTATACCTTCTATCTCTAGCAGATAGTTTCATATAGTTTGCTCTATTTATTTGATCCACCTCTGCCTCTGTTGTGGCTGAGTTTGGATCTAACACCATGTTTCTTGCAATAGTTCTATATGTATTTATTTTTTCTTTTAATAAATATTTTTTAGCAATATTTGATTCTTCTCTTTTATATTCGGAAGATCTTATATAGTTTGCAATCTCTTTTTCAACATATTCCCCCATAGCTTGCACAGCATCATTAGATAGTATAGGATCTCCCTTTATTCTTCTAGGTGCTAACTCTGTATAGTCAAACTGTAATCTTGATAACTCTTTCTCAATAAATGTTTTTTCTTCTCTTGGAGTAAACCCTGTTAACTGTTTTAAAATAGGATTAAATCTCTTAACACCTTCTGATCTAGTAGGACTAGCTAATCTATCTCTTCTATCAACAAATTCAAAAGCATCTCTATCTATGCCTGCAAACTCACCTACGTCTGCAACTGCGTCCATAGGTATAGACCTTGATGCCTGCCTAAAAAAGTATTCCCACATGTTCACACTAGCGTTACTTTTTAATTGCCTATATTCTGGATCTATTGTTCCAACTAAGTCTGTAAGAGTACCTACACCTACAGTATATGTATTAAAGTAATTACCTAAGAATTTAGCCACATACCTTGATACATCAATGTTTGTATCTAATCCCTGTAACTCTGAAAATAATCCATCTATAAGAAATAAACCTGTTCCTGCCCTACCAAATGAACCTGTTATAGCTTCTACACTTTCTCTGACACCTATGGCTCTTGTCATAGCTACTTTGTCATTATCGTGAAGAGTTAAAAGTTTTTTTCCTGCTACTGCTTCAGGAACGGAAACACCAAGTACAGACTCAGGAACAGAAAATTCTCTTATCCTATATAATATATCTGCCATTAATGCATAAGGAGCAAATGGTCCTAGCATGGCTCTGGCATCAAATGTTCCTCCTGAGTATGGATCTTTATATTCAAACGCTGATGTATTCTCATCGCCAAACTTTACTCTTGCCTCATACATAGCATATAATAAAGCCATACCTGATAACTGTTCTCCTATAGCTTCAGATGATAAATCCCAACTGTTTACAGGAGGATTACCCTCTTTGCCAACGACTCTAGTTGATTTACTTCTTATACCTCCCCAGTTAAATAACCCTAGTACTGGAGCATGTTTGTACATAAACTGAAAAGAATTAACCATAAAACGAGGGAATGGCACAAGAGCCGATCCACCTACAGTTGATCCAAATTTAATAAACGCATCAGCAAAATTATTAAAACCACCTTCAACACCTCTGAACCCACCTCTTTGATATGTAAAGTCTAGTGCTGTTTCTATGGCAGACGCTACATCTTTTGCTCTTATTCTATTTCCATAACCATTTCTTAATAAATCAGTAACATTATTATATGATCTACCTTCAATATCTAAAGGGTTTGCTCTTAATGATTTATTTATTTCTCTTGCAAATATTGCTCTCTTGAACATATTATCACTCATAGTATTGAGTTTATTTAATGCCCTGACAGGTTTTAATATACCTGTTTCTGCTCCTGTCATTTCTCCTATATCTGCCAACTCTCTAAGTAGTCTGGACATTTCATCGGTAAATCCAAAGTTTTTTGATCCTAATACTTTAAATAATGCTACGGTGGATGTGCTTTGTATACCCATATCTTTAATATAAGCAGAGTCAAATGCAGACAGCATTTGGGCATTAGCTTGCCGCACTGTGGCATAAGCATGTTTTACTAAATCTTCATCCCCTCCTGTAGTTAAAAGTTTATATCCACCTTTGGCATAATTAACAAGACCACTTCCTACATTATCTAGTGCATATATATAATTTCTCATAAGACCGTTTGTTGTATTTCTTACGGTGGTTGCTAACTGTATGGTCATAAGACCCACTCTACCTTTAGCAAATAAATCACTTATTACTTGTCTCATAAAAGAGTGATGTCCACTTTTAGTTATTTTATTTAATTTCTTTTTATATGCTCCTGTTAAAAGACCCTGACCTTCTAAGGCATCGTCCAACATATTTAATTCTTTTAAAGTTGTATTATAAGCGTCTTTAAGACTAGGTTCTTTTCCTTTAGCAAGTTTACCTATTATCCCTAGTGTTGTACCTGCTTCAGATAATTGTGCAGCAAACAGAGGTCCAACATCTTCCCAATTAATATTATACTTTGTTAAAATATCAGCTAATTTAGGACGTAAAGTATTTTCAAAATCCGATGTTAAAGCTTTTGCCAGTCTTGATGTAAATCTTTCAGTAGAACCTCCCTTCGGTAAAGTTTTTAAATTACCTATTACTTCATCTATTTCTACTGCAGCAGCAGCTATGTTTTGTAAAGCCTTTTCATCAAAAGTTAAAGGTATACCCTCTCCTTTTGCTAATAATCTATCTTTATAAAGTCTTTTACCTGTCTCTAATATTTCAGGTATAGTTTCTTCTAGTGCTGCTTTTCCACCTTCTCTGGCTTCCTGTCTTACAGAATCTTTAAGTATAGTTTCAAACTGTTTAGCTAAATCTGATCTTTTATTATTAGCATTAAAAAGTTTAGAAGTTTTAACCTTATGTACAATTTCTGATCTTTGTTTTAATTTCTTTTGATTTATTCTTAGTATTCTCTCTGTTTGAATATCTTTTTTAACACCAGATATTGAACCTGCACCAGTTAATAATCCAGACGTTAAAAAAGAAACACCAGTAGCCAAACCTACATTTTTCATGTCTACTTCATCTTTTATATTTGTTTCAACACGAGTATTTTCTTGCGCTAATACAGTGCCACCTCCTGCAGCAGTGTCTATTGCTACAGGAAGAGTTGCCTTTTTTAAGACATCTTTACCATATCGACCTTGAGTTAAAAGTTTTCTTAGGGAAAATTTTATGCCTTGTTGTGTAGCAAAGCTACCTGCTTTGGCTGTGCCAAATGAAAACAAGCTTGCATAAGTGGAGGGTGCTGACATTATACCTTGTAAATAGTCAACATATGCTTTTGCACCTAGATCACTGCCCATGCGATCATAGGTTTGCATGAGTCTGCCCATACGATCTTTACCATCTTGATCTAAATCTTGAGCGTACATTAAATCTTTTATAGCAGTAACTTCATTTACATTCTGAAACCTAAAGTGTTCCATGAACTGATCATATACAAGTTCTTTATCTTGAAGTTCATCTGCAGTGTAGTTCTCTCTGCCTATGAGAAACTTAGTGGCATCACTAACAAAGTCAGGATCAGCCAATAGCTTATCCTTTGTCAGATTATCTTCGTGATACATATGATATAGAGGTTGTGTCATTATTATTGTGTTATGTTTGAGGACTCAAATAAATTATCTACTTGCGCTGCCTTATACCCCAATTCCATAATATCATCTTTTAACTTTTGTACCTCTGATGGTGTATTTAATTTACCTTCAACTTTATATTTTCTAAACAACGCTACAACATCCATATCATCTATCATACTTAATACCCCTTGTTCAATTTGAGGAGTAATAAATTTGTTATTTGGAAATATAGGTTCAAAAAAGTTTGGAGGATCTTGTCTACCTCTAAGTATATCTGGCGGTATAGCAGCTATAAATTCTCCATCTTCATTCTTTTTAAACTGAAGTTGACCATCAGGTAATCCCATTGCCATTGCGTCAGCATCGTCTGTATCTACAAATTCAATGGATCTGTTCATGTTTATAGCCATGTCTACCATAAAATTAATTTCTGTAGCACCAACACCTGCCTTTTTAGCTTTATTTATTTCTAGCAAAATTCTGTTAGCTTCATCACTTAGAATAGTGTCTTGGTACTGTTTCATCAATTCAGGAGTAAATATACCATTTTGGAATAAGTTCCCTATTTCTTCTGATCCTACCCAATTCATTGCAAGTTTTGCCATAACAGATTTTTTAGTTTTTTCTAGAAGGGTAGTTGACATCTCTTCTCTGCCACCTGTTTCTATTTGTCTCATAATATCTGCAAAGTTACGTTCTGTTCTTATCGCATCTGCTTCAATAATTAATTTTTTATCATTTGTAAAAAGTCCATTAGTTCTAATTCCTGTTTCTACTCTGGCTAAATATGCTTCACGTTTTGCAAAATCATCAGGCATATTTAATTCCCACTCTCTAAGATTACCAGACACATAAGATTGAGCCACATCATATGGAAAGTCATACGATGTAGTAGATATTCCTGATGCAGCTAATAACTCATCAGACTGCCTCATTACATCATCTGATATGTCATCATCAAACAGTTTCATTAGACCAACAGGTTGAGTAGTAGCCATAGCAAATTGTTTTGGAGGGGGAGCAGTGAGACTTTTTGCTAGTTGATCTAATGTTATATTTTTTTCTGGATCACTAATTAAATTTACTATCTGAGCATGTGATTTAACACCGCCAGTATTTTTAAATACTTGATCTATTTGTTTAGCTTTTTCTTTTGCTGTTTCTAAATCGCCATACGTATCTATTAGATACTGTGTGACTTCTACATCTCCTCCTACGTTACGTTGTATCTCTTTTAAATCACTTCTAGTGGCACTCATTCTTGATTCATAATCTTCTCTATTTTTTGTCAACGTATTTGTTCTTAGTGTAGAAAGAGTATCTATACGATCTAAATTTCTTTTCATATCAAGTTGTAATTCTCTATCTACACTTTCTGCTATGCCTGTTATAAGTCCTAATCCAAAACTCATTATGTTCTCCTTGACATTAAACCAACTGGAGCTTCTTCAGTAGGCATGGGTTCTTCTTGTACTTCCTCTGGTTGTTCTCCTGTATCCATAGGCGGTTCAGTCTCATCTATAAGTTCAGCCATCGCTCTTTTTATAAATATCTCTCGTTCCGATCCTTCAGGATTTTCTAAACCTGTTTTATAATTTATATTTTGAGAATCTCCTATTAACATTATATATTCCATTATTGCAGGTGTAGCCATAACTCCCACATCTATGCTGTGTAATCCCTCCATAACATTTCCAAGTTGTATAGTATTAGCTAATGTGGTTACAGGTACACCCATATCTAAAATGTTTGCTATTTCTATTGCAGCTTCATCTGTAGATAATCTTTCTACATAATGATTAATCACATCCTCTATTTTTACAAGCTGTGCAGGATTTTGCCAAGGTCTTGAACCTAACTCATGGGTCATACCAATACCCACTTGTGGCTTATTAAAGCCTCTCTCTATTTGTTTAGGTATTGCCATTTAGCATCTCTCTTTGTTTTCTAATTCTATTTGTTAATAGTAAAGCTTTTTGTAACTCTGCATACTGCGCCATGTTATTTTCTTTTTTAGTTTCTGGTTTAGAAAAAAAGCCATTAGTTTTAGGTTTAGTTTCTTTAACTATATTTAAGTCTTTCATCATTGTATCAAATTTTTGATACGTATCTTTTGCTACATCAAATGCTCTCATTATAAAATCCCTTTATGTAGATGGAAATTTTCCCTTAATATAAGCACTACCAAGAGTACCTATTAAATTTCCTATTGCTGTGCCTGCTGCTGATTTTCTATTTGCATTTGCTACTGCCTCTCTGGATTTAGCATCTAATTCTGCTATAGCCATATCAGTATTTCTCTGTAAACTATTCTCTGCACTAGTCCATGCCCACTCCATAGTATCAGAATAATAGTTCCACAAGTTAGCATAGGCTTGATTTGATATACCTAGTATAGCATTTGCATTAAGTTCGTTAGCTCTGTTAATTGCAGCCGTATCCGCAGTTGCTATTTCTCTTCTCCACTGTGCATTGTTTTGTGCTATAACCAGTGCGTTCTTAGCATCAAACTGATCTCTTTGATTATCTAATTCAGAGTTAAACTGTGCCATAGCATTTTCTTGTCCTGCATTAAATTGTTCTATAGCATTAGTTTGTGATGCATTAAACTGTGAAGTTTGACTTGCTAAGTTTGCAAAGAATTGATCTGTTTGATTTTCACTAGTAGCATTAAATTGTTTTGCCGCATTTGCTGCCGCCTGATCATTAAAAATTGCAGTAGTTGTTTGTTGTGCTTTAAATAAAGTTGTTTGTTGTTCATTATCTAGATTAGCCATATCTAGTTGTAAAAAGTTTTGTGCATTTTGTACTGCTGCCTGCTGTCTATTATTTAGATTAGCCATATCTAAATCACTCAGTGCTGCAGCTTCAGCCATTACCATAGCTTGTTCATTATTAAGATTAGCTAGATTCATAGTATTGACTGCTCTACTATTCTCTAAAGCTATATTTTGCTCTGCAGTAAAGTTCATATTCGCTATATCACCAATACGAGCAGAGTTTTGTACACGAGCTTGAAACTCTTGTGTAAACTCCATGTTCATAAAGTTTGCACGTTGTTCTGCGGCTAACATAGCACGAGCTTGTCTGTTAGAAAGATTCTGTGCTTCAAAACTAGCAAAAGTTGAAGCATCTGCTTGAGCTATAGGAAGAGCAGATCTTAATGCTGCATCTACTAATGCCTGACCTGCCATTGAAGAAACCGATAAACCTCTTCTAGCCATCTCCGATTGAACAGCCTGTATTGCTCCTGCTGCCCAAGGAGGGGGATTTTTTGCGTCAAAACCCTCAGTTAAATTTTTAAGTTGTCCTGCTGTTGTTGCCTCTTGAGAAGGAGTAGCTTCAGCAGCCTGTATTTCTTCTGTAAACTTTGCTGCTTTTTCTGCATCAGCAGCACCAGATATTAGTTCACCTTCTTGTATTTCTCTTTGTACAGGATTTTCAAGTAAATGTGCTGTACCTTTAGCGGCATCTAAATCTGATACAGCAGACTTAGTTTGTTCTGCAGCTACAACTTGTGATCGTGGATCATCTGGATCTGTTTGAGCAGCTTGAACAGAATCTAGTGCATTGCTTACTTGTTCTGCTGATTTTGCAGGGTTATATGTATTTGCTTTTTGTGCCTCTGGTGGTTCTGCTTGTGCTGTGGTGTCTACCGTTGTAGTTTCAGCACCTTCCATATCTCCCACCATACCTGTTCCTTCAGCAATTATTTGATTAGGATCGGTAGGTACACCATATGCAGTTGTTGTCGCACCTGCAGGTAATTTAGGATCAACTATCCTGTCTATAGATATGTCTGTTATTGAGGGAGGATCTGCAGCTTCCTGAAGTTCATCAAGTATATCAGGAGTCAACTCTGGAGTAGGTGCAGGACCACCATAAACAGGTGGGTCATAATCAGGAGGTACAACATCAGATTTAGGCATACCGCCTTCTTGCATCCTGCTTACATAGCCACCTTCTACCATCTTTCTAGCAAAGTCTTCATACCGCATCATCTCTGCTTGTCTATCTGGATTGTCTTGTAGAAACTTATCAAACTGTTCTAGTGGACCTTGAAATCCCATAGCCTGTGCTATCTTAGCTTTGCCTGAAGGCTGAAAGCCTCCAAATCTTGGTGTTTGCATCATCGCCATTTATTTAACCTTTAATCAATAATCTATCTAACTTGTCTTCTATACGATGCATGGCTTCGTGGACTTTATTCATCTCTTCTTTTACATCTTCTCTTGAGGCATACTCTTCTCTAGTCTTATTGAGCAATATGTCTATGCGCTTTACCTCTGCAAGCAAGCCTCTAAATGTCCAGAAAGCAGGAGCTATGACAAGTGTAAGTATGATGTTCCAAAATATTACAGGGCTAATTTCCATTAATTAAATGCATCCTTCATTGCGTCTAACATGTCACCTATAGATGGGGGTTTGTCTTTTGGGTCGTATGGGCATATAACTTCTCTAGGACATTGTGTGTATGATTCTACCATTTCTAAAAATCCACTACCGTTTGCACCTTCATATAAACACCACCAACTTATTGTATTTTGTTTACCTGCTGAGTCATGTCTTTTATGTATCTTCTTTAGTCTGCAGACAGTTAGATGTCCATTGTTTAGTGTAGGTTGGAACTTGTGTTCACTAGCTGTTGTCCAAGACCCATAACCCATAGGTAAAAGCGAAAAGAATAATAGCACAAATAATGAAGATAGAAATACCGCTAACCCATAATACAATTTTTTCTCTACGTTCTTGTGCTTCATATATCAGTTTCTTTCTTTGCTTACGGATGTTAGCCTCTGTCTGAAGTAGCTCATCCCAAGCCTTAGTGCCTTGTGTAAACATGATATATGTTTTTAGGTCATCTCTTTGTTGCTCTAGTTTCTTCTTTGCAGTAAATGCCTCTATTGCTTCTTGCTCTACAGATTGTTTTGAGAACATCTTCTTGAGCATTGATGGTGACTTAGACGATTTATGTATGTGGTCTACGTCACTGACTGCACCCATCCAACGTGACAAGTCACCTGCCATCGCTTCCAAGTCTCTACCTGCAGCGAAAGCTTTCTTAATCCCATTAAATGCAGCCGTAGCTGTAGAGATTGCCGCACTGACTGTTAATGGGTCTATGATACACCTCCTTAGTCAGCATCTTTTATGGTAAGTGTACCATCATCAACTTTAGCTTTGATGTCAGAAGGTAAGCTGTCTTTATTTGCTCTTAACCAAGTTTGAAACTCAGGATTATCTGCAAGACAAGTAAAACGAACTTTACCATCAGCATCTGTTCTTTTATATAAGTCTTTATCTTCTGTAGTTTTTCCTAGTACTGAGAATGTCATAATTCTACGCTCCATGCTAAATACCCTGCGGCTTGTCTAATTCTTTGTTGCCCTGCTTCTCCAGTAGCATTATTATCTGTATGCCCTGCTTGAAAAGTTGTTACATAATTTTGATTAGCATCATTAAATAATACAAGATTACCACCACCTGCAGTAGATGTTGTACCTCTATATGCAACATCATAGTCACTATCTGTACCACTCTGTTCTAATGCAGTTGGGACATCTCTCATTGGAACTGGTAAAATATACTGAGCTAAAAATGATGTATCATTATACCAATAACCATCACCACTACGTTTTCTATAACTAGTTTTTATTTTACCTGATTGTACATCTGAACCTGCTATGCGAAAATAATACCTGTAACACTTGTTTAGGGTAGTCTCAAAGGGTTCATGTTCAAACTCCGTAGCCTTCTCGCCAATTTCCATCTGGATTCCAGTGATAAAAAATGTTCTACTGGTGCTGTCAAAGAAAGATGTATTACTGTCTCCTACTCTTTGGTTATTTGTAGTATGCCAAACATTATCCGTATGCGTTCCTCCAGTATAATCTGACCCTGCGTGTAACCATAGATTGAATTGAATACTAGTTTCATTATCATCATCTAATGGTTGTGATGTATCTCCAACAAATGTTTTTGTAATTCTTGTCCAACCTGTAGTAACAGAAAATTCGTGGGAGTTCATTCTGTTAGTACTAGCATCACCTGACTTTAATTCAATCGTATAAGTAGCAGAAGCATTTGCTTTTACATAAAAGCTGACAGTTACAGGAACAGCATCAGATGTACCCTTTTTTAAAGATTGTAAATTTTGTCCTTCTATATTTTGATTTAAAATAAGAGCTTCGTTTGAAGCAATAGAAGTATCTGCTGTAGTACAGGTTAATTTAGTGCAAGTAGCAAACCCATCAGGACCGTCAGCAACCTGCTCCATTGTTAGTCTTCCTGCTGTGTTTTCACTAACTATCTGCATTCTATCTGTAGTAAAGTATCCTGAACTTGCACCAATACCTGTACTTGACGTTCCTCTTTGTGCCACGTTTTGTGCGCCATTTATAATAAAATTCTTTGCCGTTAACGAGCTACCCTTATTAACATTGGCAATTAGTGCCGCTAGTTCTGCCGCTTTACTCATAATTAAGTTCCTGATTTTTTAGCTTGCTCTGCAAATGCTGCATCAGCCGCATCTTGAATTTCTTTTCTAGTTTTATAGTCGCTTCTTGATGTAACTAATGTTACAAAGTCTGCTTGATTACTTGGTATTGGGTCAGTAAAACTACTGTCGTTCATAAGTTTAGTAGTCCATTCAGACTGCATCCTTTTCCAACAGTTGTTTACTTTTCCTGTCATAGCAGCTTGTAACCAAGCATTTATGTCTACTAAATCATTTTTTAGTATTGCTTGTTCTGTATCTGTAAGTTCTACAGTTAAAGTTAATTTTGCCATTTGTGTCTCCTTAACATACTAAATAACCAGAAAAAAATGTTGCCGCATCAAAGTCCACTTGTGCAGAACCATATTCTGGAATGACCATCTCAACATGAGCAGTATCGTTAGCGTCCATATCTACTAAGGTACTAAAATGAACAGGGTAATAATCTGGATTTGAATCTCCAAATCTAGGGTCAAAAATCCAAGTCATTGTTATATTACTTGTATTTAATCTTACCTGAAAAATACTATAGCCATGATTAAGTTGATTTATATGACTAAATAAATTAAATTGATAACGACCTTTCTGTACCAAAGGCTATGGTAGTAGTAGCATTTGTTGCTATATCTGTTTGATTAGATGATGGGTTAACTAAAAAAGCAGGTTGTTTAGGCATAAGCACATGACCATCTGCATCAATGTTCATACTATTTCCACCTGCTGTTCCAAATGACATTTTCCTAGTGCTTTGAGAGTAAGCAATATAGCCATCATAATTTAGTCCACTATCCCCAAAGTAAATTGAACCACTACTACTTGCACCAGACAAAATTGTTATTCCAGAGTGTCCAGAGCCTTCTACAACCAATTCATCTGCACCAGAATCAGCGGTAGCACCGCTAGACGCAGATTGTACAAGGAGACTACCAGTCATTGTATCTCCAGTGACATTTACAAAACGTGAATCTGCGTTAGACGTACTATAAGTATCAGCTACGTCAAACACATCATAGACTACCATCTCCACTACGTCATCAGCAGATGCTGAACTAACTAGCACTACGGTTGTACCTGTAGTCGCTGTATAGTCCGTACCTGCTTTGAGTAACACTCCGTTTTGATAAACGTCCATATACAAACTATCTACATAGCTTAGTGTCAAAGCATTGCTGTCACTGCCACTAAATGATGTTTGTCCTGCTGTCGCTTGATATGTAAAACGACTACGGACTGAGTTCTTTGGTGCTTTTCCTATGTAGGGCATTTACTTATCCTCATTGACTTGGACCTTTTCGTTCACAAATAAAAGCCGTTCTATTTTCAGTAGAGCTTCCTTCTATTAAAGAGCCTGTAGCTAAACTTTGAGCTACCCATCTAAATTTAACATTAGTAGTATTAGTAACATTTATAATTGCAATAGCAGAACTTCCTTGAAAGATATTATCACTTCCTGCCTCTCCAACAGAAGCAGCAGATACAACATCATAATCACTATTATTAGTTGTTACTTCTAAATTACATTTTGCAGCAGCATCAGTATTAGTAGTAAATATTCTAGTCATAAGTGTTATTTGATAAAGACCTGTTCGTGGAAAAGAAAAAGTACCAGAACTTTCTGTAAGACCTGTTCCAATTTTTGCAAAAACTGTAGCAGGAGAAGCATCATCAGGACGCTCCCAATTTGTTAAAGTATTACCATCAGTTCCAAAATCTGCCGTCATCCTAAAACAATCTATTTCAAAGTTAGAAGCCTCATTAACTTCACCAAGACCATCACCTATAATTTTACTAAGTGCCATTTATCTATCCTTATGCGTAAGGGCTTGTTCCCAATGTGCTTGTATCCCAAGCTGCCTTTAGTTTAGCTATAGTGTCAGCACTACCAATAGCAGAGGCAGCAGGTGCATCTCTAAGTTTCTTCTTCTTAGCAATACTTGCAGCTTGTGCTGATGAGTCACTAGCTTCTAGTGCCTTCATATATACTACATCTTCAGCTTCAAGCAGAGGCTGACGTACTGCTCTAATTTTGTCTTTAAAAATTTCTTTGGCTTTAGTCATGTCTTCGGCTATAACTTTAGAGTCGCTTGAAAGCTTCCATGCTCCTCTGAAGTGCCTGTCAGATGGTTTAGTTACTGATGAGCTATCAACAGTCTTGCCATCCATATCTGTAATATAAGATTTTGCCATAGTTTAATACTCCTTTATGCGGCTACTGATGTCTCAACAGTGAGTTCATCGCTTATTTGCCACGCATTTCTCCACTCCCTAGTTGCAGGAAGTTGACTCTTTTTACATATAACCAATCGTGGCTTATTAGCTTTATCCCAATCTCTCCAGACATGTTCAGGTATGTCCTTCATTATAAGATACTCTATTGCTTCTTCTTCAGTCATAGGACCAATAGGTTTCATATTGTGTAGAAGCTCTGGACCTCTGGTATGTTTTACAAAGTCAGGCTTTGCTTCATCCTTCTTTAGTTCCCAGTAGGATTGCACTGGTGGTAGTATGCCACCCTGTAATGCACAAGCCATCCAGTTAGGGTCTGGGTGTGTTACTTTAGCAGGGTTTTCCATATCGTTAGGGTCTTCCCATACTATGCAGTACTCTGTTCTGTAAGGCTCTAGCTTTTCCTTCGCCCAACATAGACGCTCCCATAAGTGTGTGCCTTGAAACTCTGGTGTTTCTATCATGCTAAGTCTCCAAATATTGCAAAGAAATGAACTTCATCGTCAGCCGTAAGACTATCTGCTCTGCTAAAACTTTTTAACTGACATTGGCTTGTTGATTGAGAAGAAATCCCTTGTAAAGCTGCATATGCACCGCCAGTTGGAACAGCGTAATTTACAGACCCCATGTTATTTGCAAATCCATAGGTATAAGTACCTGCTGAAGGTTCTGTGCCACTTGAAATATTAAACTGGTTACTTCTACCTGCAGAATCATCAGCATCTACCCATGCTTTAGCAGAACCATTAAAAAGATAACTCGTATCTATAGACTTCTCAGTGCCAGACTTTACTTGGTCAGACGTTGTGAGCGTGTCAAATGCTATTGTTCCATGTGATATACTCATGCTAAGTCTCCTGATACCATACTATTCACCGTGTCTTGGTCTGTTAAAGTACTTGAATTATAAGCATATGTGTTAAAACGAATAGAAGCGGAGCTATGTAACCCATAACTATTAGCTGAGTCTCCTGTTGTTACTATGGCTGAATAAGAATTATTAGAACCTTTGGTTGAAGCACACCCTACAGCACTATAGTCATTATTTTCCATAGGGCTTGTAAAAGGGTATTCATATATACCTAAACCTTCATCTGTAACCGTAGACGCATTAAAAGAACCGTTAGTTTTATACGCAGGAGTTGCAGCAGTTAAGTTTACCCACTGTTTAACTAACCCCTGTTGCAAATTCGTAGGTGTAGAACCACCTTCGCCTGTCACATTGATAGACCCTGCGGAGGTTTTGCCTGTTAGTGTGTTTAGTAAAAGTGTACTCATATTTTATCCTATGATGGCTTTGTTGGGAATGTAACACTAGACATATCTAATCGAGTGCTAGGTCCATCTTCTATAATTTTAGGACTTGCTGTTTTAGTTATATCTCTTAAATCTTGCCTGTATTTTTTCTGTGCATCAGTTATAGTAAGGTCTGAGCTTGCCCACCAATCTGTCTCAGCTAAAAGTTTATTTCTTTCTCTTCTAAGTAATCGCATTGGTTCTGCATCTTCTAAGGCTTTCTTCTTGTCTGACACTTGCTTCCAAGTAACACCAAAGTCAGAAGGATTAGAACTTTCTATAGCTGAACCATTGCTATCTGATCCTGTTACTTTACGGAACATAGCATTAAATTCAGCTTCTGTTGTTGGTTCTCCTCTAAGAACAAACTCTTTTACATTAAGTTGGAATAGTGCTTTTGCTAAATAGTCTGTCATCCTGCTATCTCCATAGCCATGAGGTGTCCACCTGAACCATAGCTATCTCTATTTGCATATACAATATGACCACTATATATCGTTG
>VTLG01002527.1_pt1 | contig 27271 bp, 31 predicted proteins | sample 4694571 | NCBI WGS metagenome assembly VTLG01 (sample SAMN12604809, study PRJNA352737) | marine metagenome | biome: ENVO:00000447; feature: ENVO:00000209|ENVO:00000569|ENVO:01000036; material: ENVO:00002151; isolation source: viral sequences binned using virsorter ...
TCCCCGGTGAAAAATTTTGTGAGCATAAAATTGGGCTAACGCAAACACTGGAACCCACTGAGTTTTTTTCTGACGTCGTGTGGTGGCGAGGAGTAATTGATTTATTAATACTTGACAAAGACCACAAGACAGCTACAATCGTGGATTATAAAACAGGAAAAAATAGTCGTTACGCTGATATGCGTCAACTAGCTTTAATGAGCGTAGCAATATTTAAACATTTTCCTGAGATAGAAAGAATTAAGTCAGCATTATTATTTTTAGTTAGCAAAGAAGTTTTACGCGCTGATTATAAAACTGAAAGAGTTGACGATATGTTTAAAGAATGGGGTTCATTAATAAAAAGAATAGACCACGCTTACGAAAGCGATATATTTAATGCGTCTCCTAACTTCGCATGTCGTAGTTTTTGCCCAGTTAAACAATGCGCACACTGGGGTAAATGATGGCTAAAAAGAGGGTAAGAAATTACCAAAAAGAAAATGAATATAAGAAAAGACCTGAGCAAATAGCAGCTAGAGTAAAAAGAAATGCTGCGCGCAGATTACTCATGAGAGAAGGTAAAGTATCAAAAGGTGATGGCACACACGTAAACCACATAGTCGCACTAAGTAAAGGTGGTTCTAATGATAGGAAAAATTTGAGTGTAAAAGACGGAAAAAAGAATAGTTCCTATGCTAGAAATAGTGACGGCTCAATGAAAGGAAAAAATCGAAAAGCATAATGTACTGATGACATGACTTTCTATATCGAAGCAAAAAACTCTAAAGGCATTCGACGCATAGAAGTAGTAGCTATAACAGTTGAAGAAGCAGAGGAGAAAGCTAAGAACCTTTTGGGGGAAGGTTATTTTGTAGAATCAATTTCTACCTTTGAACGACCTGTACGGTCATAGGGGGGGTAGTTAAGGGAAGGTCATATGTTAGAAACTTTATGCGTTTTGTTTTACACAGGATATTTTAAATGGGCTGACGGTTCATACAACGCCGTCCCCCAAAACACGCAAAGAATTGAAGTTAAAACTCAGGAGTTTAGAGCTTTACTCTTTAAGACTGGGGATAAATTATGGTTTGGCATTATTGACGGGCAAATATTTTATGGGTCGTTGCCACGATATAAAGATTATATTTGTAAGTTATCGACTAAAGAAAAAATAGATTACCCACTAACACCACGTTCAATAATTGAGGAATAAGATGCAATACATAAAAGAATCTAATATTTTAAGACCACCTACACCTAAGGAGATAAAAGATTTAAGGACTGATAGTGGGTTAACAGTTGCTCAGGCAGCCAACTTAATTCATAAAACAGCACGTTCTTTTCAAAGATGGGAACGAGGAGAAGGGAACATGCCTTTAGCTTATTGGGAGTTGTTTGAATTAAAATGTAAAGTTCTTAAAATGCGCGAAGGCGCTGTAGTATAAATGGAAGACTTTTATGTCCCTAACGAAAAAGAGATAAGAGGGCATAGATTACGAGCCAAGTTAACACAAGGTGAAGCTGCTAAATGTTGTTGCGTAGCTCAGGCTACTTGGGCTAGATGGGAAACAGGTAGAAATAAAATGCCACCTGGTTTATGGAAATTATTTTTGATTGAGCTTAAATATAAAGACGACATTGTGGAAGCGGAAAAAGAAATACCCACTACTTCATTAGAACAAATAACTGAAACATGGGATGAAGATTACTTGAAACAAATAGAGGGTCATTGATCATGGGAAAGAAAGAAGAACTACTTAAAATGGATGGTTACAACGATTGCATTGCCGGTAAAGTGTCAGGAGCAGGTATGCCAGATAAAATATGCTATGCCTACGAAAAAGTTATTAGGAAAAATATGGACATGGGTATGACACACGAAGAAGCAGTAGAATATTTTGAGTATAATCAAATAGGTGCTTATGTGGGAGACCACACTCCATGTTTTATAGAAGATATAGCGTTTACTGAAGATGAAACTTAAAGAATATAAATGTATTAATTGTGGTACGCATTACTACTACGAAATTCGTTATAACGGCGCTAAACAATACTGCCATACATGTTATTTAAAAAGGAGAAGAATTTATGAGCAAAAAAGAAAGAACAGATTAAATACAATAATAGACAGTCGTGGGGAGATTTATTGGCCTCACGTTAATAATAAATCTAAAATATTTGAAACGGGGATGTTTGGTTACAGTGGAAATATACAAAGACAAAGCACTAATAATAAACACGAAAAATCCTAATACTATATTATCTAGTATACCTAAAAGTAAGGTTTTAAAATCTTATGAAAATGGTGTAACACAAGTTGTAGTTAACTGGGGTATTGATGAGGTAATTGAACTATCTAAACTAGTTAAATTTCCACCATCACCAATAACTATAGATTATAAGTGGCCCGGTATTTACAAACCATTTAACCACCAAAAAGAAACAGCCGAGTTTTTATCCGCTCATAAACGTGCTTATTGTTTAAGTGAAGCGGGAACAGGTAAAACCTCAGGCGTTATATGGGCTGCGGATTACTTAATGAACAAAGGTAAAATTAATAGAATGCTAGTTATATGCCCGCTCTCTATCATGAAAGCAGCATGGGAAGCAGATTTATTTAAGACAGCTATGCATAGAACAGTATCCATAGCACACGGAAGCGCTGAAAAAAGAAAGAAAATTTTAACTCAAAATACTGATATTGTTGTTATTAACTATGATGGCATTGAAGTTGTACGAAAAGAATTAATGCAAGGTGGGTTTGACTTAATTGTAGTGGACGAAGCTAACTACATCAAGACAGTAACTACAAAGAGATGGAAATCGCTTAATAAATTAGTTAATCCTGATACATGGGTGTGGTTATTAACCGGCACACCTGCGGCGCAATCACCTTTCGATGCATACGGATTAGCTAAATTAGTAAACCCCGTTTCTGTGCCACGTTATGCCGGTACGTTCAAGGACATGGTTATGCAAAAGGTTGGTCAGTTTAAATGGATACCTAGATACAACGCTAAGGATATAGTGTTTAAAACATTACAACCTGCTATACGCCACACAAAAGAGGAATGCCTAGACTTACCAGACGTATTATACACTTGTAGAGAGGTAGATTTAACGCCTCAACAAAATAAATACTATAAAAAACTTAAAAAAGATATGTACATGCAAGCGGCTGGAGAAGAGATTACTGTAGTAAACGCAGGTGTCATGCTCACTAAACTATTACAGGTAAGCGCGGGGTCTATTTATTCAGATGATGGGGAAACTATAGAGTTTGATATAAAAAATAGAATGACAGCACTTAAAGAAATAATAAATGAAGCAACTCATAAAGTATTAGTCTTTTGTTCTTTCAGACATAGCATTAGTAGAATCAAAGATGAGCTACACAATAACAATATAACTTGTGAGTCTATACATGGTGATGTGTCTATGGGCAAAAGGACTCAAATATTTAACAACTTTCAAACAACACCGGACCCGCAAGTATTAATTATTCAGCCTCAAGCTGCTTCTCATGGGATAACTCTTCACGCTGCTAATGTAGTAGTTTTCTGGTCTCCTGTTATGTCCGTAGAGACATACATTCAATGTTGCGCCAGAGTTGATAGAGCAGGGCAACGTAACCCTATGACTGTAGTGCATTTGCAAGGTAGCGCTGTAGAAGAAAGAATGTATAAAATGCTGCAGAGCAAAATAGACCTTCATACGGAGTTAGTTGATCTATATAAAGAGGAAATAGGGGTTTGACAAAGTAAAAATGTATGCTATTCTTGGGTTTTAATTAAACGGGGGTAGATAAAGGTGAATGATATAATGACAAGTACTAGAAGTGATGGAGTAAAAACAGTTGTGGAAATGATTGAAATCCAATCTATAACTGGAGAAGACATCGAGCGTATTATGAAAGCCGATATTAATATGCGCGAAAAGATAGCTGCTCTTGAAAACGAAATAAAAAAAATAAAAGAAGAAAGAGCAGAAGGTCAAGCTATTCTTATAGAAGCTTGTCGCCACCTCAAATCTGATAGCCTAAAAAATAAAATTGGAACTCTTACCAGAAGAATTAGAAAGCGCTATTGGACTACAGACTGGCCAAGTATGTATAAGTTTATAGAAGAAAAAGGATTGATAGAGTTTATGGAAAAAAGACTTAATCAAACTAACCTCAAAGAATACATAGCTGAAAACCCTGATGAATTACCGCCAGGATTACAATCATCTTCTGAATATACGGTGTCTATCCGTAAAAATAGAAGCTACGAGGAGATAGAAGAATGACACAAGACTTAGATGTATTTCAAAATCAACCTACACAAATGGTTAAAAGCAATAGAGAGGATGGATTTTCTCATACCATATCTGGTAGTTCTTCTACCAGCAAAAGAATTTCTATACGCAATAATTTATTTAGATTAATTATTAATGGAGAAGAAATAAGTAAAAGCAATCAACGACACTTAGATGTAGTTATTGTGAATGCTTCTCCATCTGTGCATAGAATGTTTTACGCAGAAGCATATAGACCGGGGGCTAAATTATCTCCACCTTCATGTTGGAGTTCTAACGCTCAAGTTCCTGATAAAGATGTATTAGAACCACAGCATAAAGACTGCTCTGACTGCCCACAAAACATTAAAGGCTCAGGTCCTAATAACACTAAAGCATGTAGATTTAGTAGACGCATCGCTGTAGTTATGGCTGATAATTTAGAAGGTGATATATATCAAATGACTCTTCCGGCTCAATCTATATTTGGAACTGGTGATGATACTGGTAAACCACTAAATAAATATGCAGATTACGTAAAAGCAAATAAAGAAGCTGTAGGCTCAGTAGTTACTCGCATGTCTTTTGATGAAAATTCTTCTAGTACTAAAGTTAAATTCTGGCCTTTTGCTAGATTAACAGACGAAGAGTTTGAAATTTCTAAAAGCCAAGGAGCTACTGAAGATGCTCAACGAGCTATTACTTTAACTGTAGCTAAAAAAGAACCTGAGGTAGATGAAAAAGATTTACCAGAAGCTTTTAGATTAACTCAAAAAGATGAAAGTGATGAAATTGAAGCGGAGAAAAAAGAAACAATCACTGAACCTGTTAAAAAGAAAACAAGTAGAAAAAATAAAACTAAAACCGAACCAGTTCAACAAGACTTATTCAAGAAAGAACAAACTGAAGAACCTGTGCAAGATACAGGAAAAGCAAGTCTTGATGACCTAGTAGCTGATTGGGAGTAAAAATAGTATGAGAGGTTATTCACAAAAAGTAATTAATGATAATAAAAAAGCTAGACCTGTAACACCCGGTATCAAGTTAGGTAAATTATGTATCAAACTTATGTATCCTGCAGCAGATATAGCTAAAAAATTAAGTACATCTAGACAGTGCGTTTACAACTGGTTTTGTGGTAAGTGTACCCCTAGTAAAAATAACATTGATAAAATAAATCAGTTAATAAAAGAATTAACTGCCGAATATAAATGATGCCACACCATGCAAATAAAAGACTTTTTACGACATGTGTGGTCAGAGCAGGGGTTCTATTGCGTTGTAGGTAAAGACCAGCAGAATATTATTAACCCTAAGTTTGTCAAAACTATTGACGAAGTAGAAAGACAAGCACTTAAACTATTAAAAGATAAGCAGGATGTTTACTTTGCTTGCTCTACTTGGGTAGAAGATACTGACAGAAAAAAACCTAATGCTAAAGAACAACGCATTTTGTGGTTAGATATTGATTGTGGCTACGACGAAAAGAAACGCAAGTGGAAAGATTACCGCACAAAAGAAGATGCTTTAGTAGCTTTAAAAAAGTTTACTCAAGATACTAAACTACCCACCCCTACATTAGTTGATTCTGGTAGGGGCATACATTGCTATTGGTCATTTACTGAGCCTGTAGATAAAGTAGTTTGGCTTCCTGTAGCGCAAGGACTTAAATTCTTATGTGTTAAACATGATTTCCATGCAGACCCCATGTGCACAGCTGATGTAACTCGTATCTTAAGAATACCCAATACTAAGAACTTTAAAGATTTAGATAACCCACAAAACGTTAAAGTTATAAAAACTGGTAAACAAACTCCATTTGAAGACTTAGCGTCTATAATACCTGTGCAAGTAGTAAAAGAGTATACCCCTCGAAGAGAGGCCGATGCTGCTACAAAAGCACTACTGGGTAATCACTCATCTAGGTTTAGAAAAATTATTGAGCGATGCAAAATAGATGATGGGTGTGCTCAGTTAGAACACATAATGACAAAGCAACAAGAGATAGAAGAACCTTTATGGAGGTCTGGTTTATCAATAGCAGTACACTGTGAAGATAAATCAATAGCCATTCATAGTATTTCTAAACTACATTCAGATTATGAGTTTGAGAAAACTGAGGAAAAAGCGTATCAAATCCCTGCTCCACACACTTGTAAACAATTTGAATCACTAAGACCTCTCGGTTGTAAAACTTGCCCCTATAAAGGAAAGATTACATCTCCTATACAACTAGGACGAGTCATAGCAAGAGCTCGTGGGGCCGATAATATTATTGAAGCTAAGAGTGAAGCTTTAGATGAAGTAGTTACTTACCAAATACCTGAGTATCCATACCCATACTTTAGAGGTAAAAATGGTGGTGTGTATAGAGTAATGCCGGACGATGATGAAGATGGCATTAAAATTTATGACTATGATTTCTATCTTGTAGAAAGGCTACATGATTCTAACTTAGGTGAATGTGCGTGGTTTAAATTACATTTACCTAAAGATGCTGTACGAGAGTTTATAGGCAGAACTTCAGAGCTCATGACTAAAGACAAGGCTCGACAAATTTTAGTAGACATAGGAGTTATAGCTCATGGGAAACAAATGGATAGTGTAATTAACTATATTGTTACAGCTATTCAGTCACAACAACGCGCTAAAGAAGCTTCTCCAATGCACAAACAATATGGTTGGAATCCGGGGCCTGTTGAAACTAAAAATAAGATTTTGATTGGCAACAGAGAGATAAGTGCTTTTGGTATAAAATATGTACCCATAGCTGATGAGTTGAACGAAGTTAACCCCACTCTACAGAAACAAGGGAGCTATGACGTATGGAAAAAAGCTATAAGCATATATGAGCGACCAGGAATGGAACTCAGAGCATTTGGTTTCTTTTGTGCATTCGGTTCCTTGTTAATGCCTTTCTTTGACTCCAGAGAAAAGTCAGCTGTCATTAATCTATATCATCCAGAAACAGGTCAGGGTAAGACTACTATCCTTCAAGCTATGACAAGTGTTTATGGTAACCCAGATTTATCCGCCAAGCTTATTCAGCTATGGGGTGATACAGCTAACTCTATAGTGCATAGGATGGGGTATATGAATAATTTACCCGCTGCTGTTGATGAGTTCACAGATGTTAAACCTGGTGAGCTACATACTTTTCTTAAGTTCATGGCAACAGGACGTGGTAAGAATAGATTAACCAGTGGTAGTGTAAACAGAGAAAGGGCTAATGATACTGTGTTTAATCTGATATGTTTAGTTTCCAGTAATACTGATTTCAGAAGTGTAATGTTTTCAGACAGAGCTAAGTCTAGTGGAGAGATGGCACGATTTATTCAACTGCGAATAGAGAAAGATACTACTTTAACTAAAGAAGAAGCAGATTCACATTTTGGAAAGCTGTTTGATAATTACGGACACGCCGGAGAAATATATGCTCAATACTTAATAGCGAATATAGATAAAGTTAAAAGAGAGTTACAGCAAACTCAGAAAAAAATAGATAAAGAATTAAATATTAAGAGTGAAGATAGAAAATATTCAGCTACTTTAGCCGCTGTATTTTTAGGGGCTGTAATATCTAAAAGTTTAGGCATTCATAACATACCAATTATGCCTGTGTATAAAGCTATAGCCAAAGAACTAAGGAACTCTAAGATAGATTTAAAAGAAAGAGATTTTGATGCATTACAAACATTAGGTAATTTTTTGAACGAGTGTAAGAGTAATACACTTGTTATCAATAGTAAGATTGATTCTAGAGCAGGGGTATCAGAAGCTCCTATACTAAGACCAACACTTGATTTAAAAGTTAGAGTTGAGCCAGATACTAATACTATCTATATACCTGTTTCTATAATGCGACAGTATACTAACAGTATTAAAGTAGATTATAATGATTTCATTAAAGGATTAAAAAAAGCAGGTGTATTAAAAAGAGCATCACAAAATAAAACTCTCCATAAAGGATTAGACATCAGCGCGCCAGCGGTTAGGTGTTTATGGATTGATAACTCCACATTTGAAGATATACAAACAGAAAACTTAGACCTAGATATTCCTAAAAATGTTAACTAACGGTGTTGATTATCAAATAATGTGGCCGGACTATAAACCAGGTACTTCTATTTTTATTCCAGCTATTGATGTTAAAGCCGCTATTAAAGCATTAAAAAAAGAAAGCGAACGTTTAGAATTTAAGTTCGTGCATAAAATAGTGGTGGAGAATGGGGTGAAAGGTGTTAGAGCGTGGCGACTTAGCTAGTCACCATAGAAAAAATCTTCTTCATCTTCATCATAGTCACTTTCTTCTATTAAACGATCTCTTAATCTTGGGTTTAGAGTTACACCATGTACAGCTTCAAGGGCTTTTCTATCAAAAGTTTTACGTGAGTTATTTAATGTTTCCCCCGTAATTGCAAGCTCAGGATTTTTCTTATTAAATTTATTTATCTTTTTTTGTGTCCTCTTTATCCCCTTACTATCTCCAGCTTTAGTAGCAAGATAGTAATTTAATAATAGTTTAGTTTTCCAACCTTCAATTTTTTTCTCTTTGAATTTCATAATAGCTACGCGTTCATAAGCCGCACTTAAATCGCTATCACTAAAACCTAAAATCTGCATAAACAAATTATAGGCATTTGGGTCATCCACTATCTTAAGTCCTTTTCTGGTGGTAGCTCCCTCAGTTGCAAATCGAAATGTTTTAATTTGGTTTCTAATCCACGTAGGAGTCATTTGTTCTAAGCCTCTCATAGTATTCCCTTCATTTATATCTCCAGCTCCACGATCAATACCTGTTAATATTGACCAGCTTGGGCCTAAGAAATGTTCTGCTATGTATACAGCTTCACCTACTTCTTCTCTCCGCCTTCTGTCAGCCCTCCACATTAACCCTCTGAATCCAGTTCTAGAGGCTATATCAACATTAAAAGCAGCACTTAAGGGTCCTTTATAACCTACTTGACCTACTGATTGTTTAACCCAATCATCTAATAAAAATGGATCTTCTTCATCATCTGATAGTAACGAAGCTAACATATCTGCAGCTCCGTAAAAAGGTAGCCCTTGAACTCCAGCAAACATATAAGCCATACCAGATATACCTAAAAGTTGTGACCTCGCTATATTTTTTTCTTTAGCATTTAGTTTTCTGTACTTACCACCACTAATATGGTATTGAAGATTAAACGATCTTAGAAGAAGTTGAGATACTAAATATATTTGTGCTTGGGCAAATCGTTTAAAAGTAAAGGCTACTTTACCTATACCAGATTGAAATATTAAAGGACCTACTTCAGGTAGTGCATGTGAATGAGCTTTAACTGTTAGCTTTATAGCTTCTTCTATAGCTTCACCTTTAGGCTTCCCAGCTTCTATAGCTAAATCATAAGCCGCCACTAAAGTAAGTTCGCGGTTAGCTCGTTCTGAGTTTTTAAATGTCCAACCTAATGATTGGTTAACTAAATTAGTAGTTCGTCCTAATTTAGTATCAGTATTAAAATCTATATTTTCATGTATTAACCCACGAGTTAATGTCATAGTTTGGTCAGCTTTTTTAAATAGGTCTCCATATCTTTCTTTTTGTTCTGCATTAAAGCCTTCGGCCATTGTGTAATCAGGAAGATCATCTGTTTTCCAACTTTCCTTTTTACGTAAACTAGCTTTACCTTCTATATTCCCATTAAAATATAGTTTTCTTGCATTATCTAATGCAGATACAGCCTTACCATAACCATAGTCCGCACCTAATACAGGAGCCACTACTATAGGCATCTGCGTCAAGTTAACAAAAGCTGAAGATAAATTACCTCCAATGTACCATGCATAACTCAGGAATCCTGCTGTAGAAGCCCAACTTTCAGCAGTTGGGTTTAAATAGAAAGAAGCTCTATTATTTATAGCCTCATACACACCCTTAGCATATCTTTTAGCTTTGCCTCCTTTATCTACATTTGTTTTTATTTCATTTAAAGCAGATTTAATATCAGGAAGATAAGTTAAGTCATTTATATTTTTTATGCCTCTATAAGATGCATTACCATAAGCATATACTAAATCTGGTACATAACCAGGAAACCCATGCCTATGTCTACCAGCAGCTTGAACACTATCAACTCTAAATAAGCTTAAGAAATGTTCATGCAATTTATCTTGCAAATCTTCTTTTACATCTGCAGGTATATTAGCTTTATCTAATGCCTCATTAGTAAAATTATATAACTCTCTATTAGGCGCGGGGATTTTCATTGCCTCAGTTCGTGAATATGCCTCATTAGTAAACCCAACAAAATCTTTTTTAGATGCTGCTTCTTTTTTTAAACGTTCTCTTTCCGCTGGGGTTTGCGCTGCTATTACTACTGTTTCTGTTCCTTGTTCTGTTTGTATCTCATAATCAAACCAATAGTCTCCTTGACGCATAAAGGGTTGGTAGAACTCTAATTTTTTTCTTTTAAACTGTCGTCTTAAATAATCTACATCCTTACCAGTTAATTTTTCTAGCGCATCTAAAGTCTCTTTAGCGCGTAGCATATAATTTCTATGCATACCTAACGCTAAGCCCTGAAGTTCTCTAGGTAAGGTTTTAAATTCTTGCACAAGACCATGATCTCTATTTTTAGCAAGAGCTGGGTTTATATTTTGTTTTGATAATTCAAAAGTTATCATATTCCATTTCTTTATTATTTCCGGGCTATACTTAGCTTCTATTTCTTTTATAGCTTTCATTTGTTCATTTAAGTTTTCTGATTTTTTCCATAAATCATTAGCTCTGTTTTCTAAATTATCCTGTAGTGATTTAATTCCTGGTAATTCAGGAAATAACTCTTGTATCTGAGGCAGTGAAAGAAATTGTATGTAATATTTTTGCGCCCATGAAGTTAATTTAGAGATCGTATCTCTTATACCCTGCATTAACCCTTTACTAAATACAGGTTGAGACTGAACAACTTGCCCTGAAAGGTTTATTAATTCTTTGTAATTTTCAGGGTTAACTCTTTGTGTAGAAGTTTTAGAAGCATTGGGTATATCATCAGTTTCAGGTAACTTACCTGCTTGATTAATAACTTTAACTTCTGTAGGCGGTCCTGGTGGAGTAGCTGCAAATAATCCTGGTTGAATTTCTTTCTCTTCCCGTGTGACAAAATCATCAATCATTGCTTTTGCATCAGATAAAGTGTTAGCACCATCTGTCCAAGTACCAATATAATCAATTTCACCATCTGCCAACAAAGGTTTTAAGTTCCAATGTTTATCATCAGAGTCTTTCATTTGTTCAATTTCATAACCTCTATACTCGTAGTGACCTGGGCCTATTTTTTTTGCCTTATATTTTTTTAACCCAATAGTTGGTGTAGCTGCAAATTTTAATTTTGATTCTTTATCACGTTGTTTTAAAAGGTCTCTTAGCCTTTTTTCTGCTCTCAGCTGGTTTTGCACCCATACAGAAGCAGCTTTCTGACCATCTACATATTCAACTCTTTCTCTTTGTTCTTTAATTCGTATATATCTTTCCCGTGCTTCTGCTATTTGTTCTTCAAGAGGTTTCGTTGGTGTAGCTGCAAATTGAGGATCTGTAGGCAAGCCTTCTCCTCTAATTACTTCCTGTTGTTTATCACGAGCCCGCTCTAAATTTCTTCTGACTTTTTCTCTTGCTCTTTGCTCAAAAGTTACTCCTAACTCTCCTCTATCTAACATATCCACTATTTCTGGGTCTGTCTCCTGAAGAGTATTAACTTCACCTAGAGCAGAACCGTACTTATCAGGCACTACCTTTCGTGTAAATTCTTCGCGCATTAAATTTGCGGTCGCATCTGCATCAAAAGTTTCTATCCCTAGTTCAACTTTAGGAGAAAGAGCTAAAAAATCTGCAAACAATGTATTAGAAGTTTTAAGCCCTAAAAGGCGTTTAAGCACAAATATAAAATTATCTAATAAAGATTTACTTGTTTTTTGTCTTTTAATAACAGATGGAAGTGAATTTAATTGCGCCATAATCTCAGGGCTAGATGTAGCTTCAGCAAAAAAATCATAAATATTAGTGCTTGCATAAGTGTAAGGGTAAGCTCGTCTATAAGCAGCAAATATGTTGATAGCATCAGTACCAATTTGAGAACCATCTCTAGCTTCTAGTGGGCTGTCTAGATTTCCAGGATTTTCAATTACATGTTTATCTAAGCCTTCCATTGTAAGCGCATGTCTTATTTCATGTAAGATTGTATTTGGTAAATCCGGCAACGCGTCTAACTCTTGCGAGCTTATAGTATTTTTTGAACCTACAGGGTTTAAATAAAAATTAAAGTCAGATAATCTATTTACATCTATATCTCCTTTACTAACTCCTGAAAAAACATCTAAGTAGTATTCAATATTATTCCCATCCCATACAGACTCTTTATCATTTATAATAATAAATTTATTTTGGGGATCATAATAACCCGCTGCGTCTTCTCTGTAGGGTATACGACCAAAAGTGAAAGGCACTTCTTGAATATTTTTGGCATTTCTAAACGCGGTAACTAATTCTATTGTAGCTGGGTCTAATAATGATCTATTTTTATTAAGTAATTTTAGAGCTTCACTTACTGTACGAGGATTTTCAGCTTGAAAAATTTTAAATAGTTTTAGATTATTTTCCCATGCGTTAACTAATCTATATTCAGTTGTACCATATAGGTCTTTTTTATGTTTTAATCCTGGAGTTAAAAGGTAAGATATTCTTTCGCCAAAAGCCTTAAGCTCCTTTTCAAGCTCCTCTCCTCTTAATGGAGTTGCGAGTTCTCTTGTTCCTCTTGCAGTTGCAGGCAAATCAGATGGACGCCCATCCACTCCAGTTCTGTCAGGGTCGAGAGCTCTTTCGGCAGTGGTATCGGTCTGGGGCTTGCTAAGTACACGAGTGCCTGCTCTAGTTGTTCTGTCGTCAAATTGTGGAACTCTGGCGTCAAATGTACTACGTTGTTGTTGTTGTTGTCTAACATTATCTTTTTCTCCCTCCTGTTGTTCTATCGTTTCTCTCGATGCATCAGGTTCGGTTCTAATTCTGTAGTCTATTATAGCATCGGTAGGTCTTTCAACACGATTTAATATTTTATTAGAAGCATCTATTACGTTGTTCAATCTTATCAAATCTGGCCTCTTTGTTTGTAATCCTTTCATCCAGAGATTTTCATAATATAAATAAACTTCGGGATCACTTAATAGTCCTACAGGTGCTTCTCTATATTCAAACCAATCTTTTTCAAACCCATTTTCAAGCAAAGTCTCTTTTGTTATTGGTTCATCAATAACACCACGTTCAAGTTCAGCGGTTCCCGTTTCTGTTTCTGTTTCTGTTTCTTGCACATCTTCTTGAGGAGTTATCGGAGGTCCGGCAGTTTGAGTATCTTCTTGTGCTGGAATTATTTGCGCTGAACTTAAAATTCTATCATCTAATTCTTTTTGTAGTTCATTAATGTAATCTGGTATGAGAACTTTATCAGGGAAGTTTTCTGGATCTTTTACAACCTCAACTAAACGAGTAATTTCATTTTGAATATCTTCAAATGTCATACCACTAAATTCAGGATTTACAGTTGTTTCAAGTTTCTCTACTATCTGCTCTGTTTCAGGACGAGGAGGCCCTACAAAATCAAAAGCAGCTTTAAGTTCAGGATCTGCCGCACGTCTTTCTTGTTCTGCTTCATATACCTCTATAACTTCTAAGATACCCTCTTTTATTTTTGGGTTAGTTTCAGCCCTCCATGCCCCATAAAGTCCCTCTAATTCAGCGTTTAATTCTTCATTATTTAAAGCCTCAGCATTTATCTGAGCTTCGCTGGAATCAGTTTCAGCTACTACCGCATCAATTTGACTTTCAGGAGAGCGTTGATCCGCATCAATAATAGTTTCGTCCGTAACCTTAGTAGCATCAGTCTTAGTAGTTTCATCTTTTGTCTCCTTTGGTGCTCGACCTGTACGTATAGCACCTATTGTTGCAGGGGCTAAAGGCATAAAAAATCCAGCACCTGCTGCGTTTATAAACTCTTTAATAGCCTCTGCGTCGTTTAATGGTAAGTCAGCGGCATACAACTCTAGAGCAGTTTGAAGCGCTTCAACAGGGGCTTCTTGTATACCTGCTATACCCCATCTTTTTGCTATATTTAAAAGATAACTACGCGTAGGTTTAGCTAAACCCTCCATAGCTCTTCCAAATATTTTATACCCAATCATATTAGCTATAGCGTGTGCACCACTTACCATAGCTAATTTAGAACCGCTTTTTTCTTGTAGTAGTCTTAATTGTTCTTCGGGGTCATCTGTTTGTGTGCCGATTTCTTCCATGACTCTTCCCATAGTTTCACCAGCACCCCAGGAAGAATAAACAACACCGGCTGTTGCGGGCTTAACAAATTTACGCAGTTCTTCATTTATTCTCCGTTTACCTTCTTTTGTTCCCTGAAGTCTTGTTAATTCTGTAGCTACGGATTTTTCAACAAAATCTTTTGCTCTTTTTATTCCTTTTTCCTTAGCTATTTTTTTAGCTTCATTTTGTACATTTTTCTTAAGAAGGTTTTTTCCTACAAGATATGACACTCCAGAAACAGTTCCAGCAGGCCCCGCTAACGCAGATGCACCAGCTGTAAGACCTATCATTTCAAGAAACATACCTGCTACCTGCCCAGTTAAAAGAGGTATATAATCAGTAGCAAAAGCTACAGGACCTTCTTCTATCGCTCCCAAAAAGGTGTCTGATTTTTTAACACCTAAATCCGCTACATCTTTTTCAGATGCCTCCATCCTTGCCATACCAGCTCGCATGGCTTCTTCATCGTCTGTTAAACTTCCTTTGAGAACTTGTAGAGCACCAAAATCTCCAGGAACACCAAATAAACGTTGTTTTAAACCCCTCCACGCATCACTACTTCCAGCAGGAGGTAGCCTTTTTTTAGCTTCTATTTGAGCCGAAAGTTGTTGTTTTTTTGCGAGTTGTAGTACTTGATCTGGCGGAGTATTTGCAGGAGCTTCAACTTCTATAATACTGCCATCATTTGCACGAATTTGATGTATAGGCATTTTATCTCCTAGATTTGGGGAGTAGTCTGCTCAGGCTGAACACCCATGTATTCTAAATCTGTTGTATCCACGTTCCCTTCAAAACCCGGACCTGACATTATTTGTAGCATAGTGTTTTTTAAATCTCTTTCTTTTATAAATTGATACTCTTCTTCAGTTAAATTATCACCATATGCGTCTTGTGTCTGTTGTCTATGTGTTGCAAACCAATTACCTTTAACTAATACGTCATATGCTTTTATATTATTTGCTTCACCTTTCGCTTGAAGGTCAGCGTTTTTCACCATAAGTTTTGTAGCATTATTAGCGTTTGCTATCACAGCGTCACTTTCAAGTTTACGAGCAGTAGTTATAAGCTCTATGTAATTCTTTCTATTATCTGATTCTCTTTTGTAGGCAACTTCAATAGCTGCAAGTTTTTTCTGTCGATCTGCACTGGCTTTATCTTTCTGAATTTCTAAGTATTTATCCTCAAGGTCTGCTATTTTCTGCTCTGATTCATCATAAGCATTCAGACCATCTTCAAGACCTTTACCTATATTAGTCAGAGCAAATTCAGATTCCCCTTGCATCATTGAAAGACCAGCTCTGGTAACAGCTTCCCATCCTGCTGTATCTTCTTTTCGTTGAATACGATCTTTTATTTTAGCTGCTCTTTCTTGAGCTTCTTTATCATATTCGGTTTCGGAAAACATTATACCTTCCATACTCTCTACTTGCTTTTTGAAACTCTCAAAATCGTTTACATCCTTAAGATTTTCTTCTGCTCTTTCTAGTTGTTTTTGCAAATCAGTTTTAGGTGCTTCCCCCACTACTTCCATTTCAGGTAATTTTTCAGGTTTAGGTTTTTTATCTTTTGATTCAGCTTTCTCTCTTCGTAGTTCTTCTAATTTCTTAATTTTAGCTGCTGACGCTTCTCTTTCTTTTTTCTTACTTGCAAAAGGAACCAAATCAAAAAATTTATCCCATGCCGTAGCAAGTTCTTCATCAGACAATTTATCTCCATAACCTATAATGGCTTCTTCTACTCCGGGGTTAAGGCGAATCCCGCCTGGGAGATTACCTTCTTTAGTATCCTTTATTAAAGTTTTAATACCCTCCACAGTCTCACCCGTTCTTGTTGGCCTTTCTTCTACTACTTCTTCTTCCTCACTCATGCTTTGAAATCTATCATCTGGCGCAAGTGGCTGTTGATCGGGATCAAATTGCCCCGGATACCCAGCAGCTGCTCTATCTGCTCTATCTGCTGAGCTTTCTTGTAGCATCTGTGTGGTTTCATCTTCAACTAGTCTTAAGTAGCTATCATCTGACACCCCAGGATAAAGTGCATGATCTATATTATGTACGCCCCTTTCAAGTCCTTTCCCGGCAGGGACCGCGAGATTATCCCAATATCCTTGGCCTAACCTTTTTATGCCGGGAACTACATGAGGACCACCATGAGCATACTTTTTAATTTGCCCACCTTGAGCATACTCAGGATAATCAAAACCATGTTTACTCATATACTGATCTTCCATCTGATCCCACAAACCTAAATTACCCATCATTTTAAATAAACGCCCTTTTCCCGGACGATCATACTTATGTGAACTAAAGGCGTCTTTAAAAAACCCTCTATAAGGAACACCTTCTTGGTTTTTAAACAAGGCCGCTAAACCTCCAAGTCCTTGTGGTCTAGAGCGTGTAGAATAATTTTCTGCTGTTTGACTTTCCGGTCTTACAGCTTCTATGATTCCTCTTCTTTGCGCTTCTTCAATACCTCTGCCAAACATTCCGCCGTTATCAAAACCAACAACTCCACCCTCTGCATATTGCCCTATATTAGGCGCAGGTAAAGCTCCTACTCCTGTGGAAGCAAGCATATTAGTATCCGTCATTTCAGCCCCTTGAGGCGTAATAACTTCATTCATGCGGTTAACATCAACTACTTCACCAGCAGGAGGTATAGGTTGTGGTGGCATAGCCTGCCCCGGTCCTGGTGGTATAGGAGAACCTTCCATTGGCATTGGAGGTGCTGGAGCTATAGCTTCTTCAATAATCTGTTCAGCAACAGTTTGCGTAGGTTGTTCTTTCCCCGCATGTTCTGCTCTCATTTTTTCACGACGTTGTAGCTCACCTAATAATAAATAAACAGGGGCTACACCAGAAGGATTTTGTACTTCGCTAATTAATTCTTGGTCAGGTAATCCTTTAAGGTCGTCTTGTATCTGAATAATATTCACTATCCTCTACCTCCTCCGATACCACCTAAAGTATTGTATAAGCCAAGACCAGCTAAACCTGCTCCAGCTAATTGTGAAGCCATGCTAGGACGTGGAGTATAAGCTACTTGTGTGGAACCTAATGCACCGACATTACCTCTTAGAATATTGCTTTGAAACTCTAATAGCTTTCTCTTATAGTCTTCTTCTTCTCTAAACTCCTGTAGAGCTACATCATCAAGTCGCTGTTGAAGCTGTTGTTTTTCAGCTCCTGTTGCTGCCTGAGCTTGTAGTCGTTCTAAGTTAGCTCTTTGATCAGCAGTGCTTAATGCACCTCTTCTTGAAGCTCCTTCTATACCATATTGAAGCCCAGCTAACCCTACATCTTTTTGCATTTGTGCTTGAGCTAATTCTGCTTGCTGTCTTCTCTGCATATCAGCATTAAACTGTGCTTGCGCTTGTTTAAATGCATCACGTTGTCCTCTGGCTTCTATACCAGCTAACTGAGCTGCTGTATTTCTATTAGCTTCTGATAGCATTAACGCTTCACGGCCACCACCAAAAGAGCCTCTGTCTATAGCACCCATAGCAGCATCTGCTTTAGCTATATCTGCTTGTCTTTTAGCTTCTGTTTTTTCAAAATCTATTACCTGACGCTGAAAAGGATCCATATATTTCTGAGCTTGAGCGGTATCAAAATCCTGTTGCGTAGGCGCGTAAGCTAAAGCACCTGGTATACCTGCCGCTGCCGCTCCTAACCCAGCACCAGTTCCTGCTTCTAACCCAGTAGCTGCTGTTGTAAATCCTGGTTGTTGTTGAAGACCAGCGACTTCTGTCTGAACCTGTTGTTGTAGTGGATCAAACCCTGCGATACGTTGACCAGGAAACTTAGTGTAGTCCTGAACTCCCGTTACTTTGCCTGAAGCATCTGTGGTGTATGTTTCTTTTCCTGATTGCTTTAATATTTCCTCATAAAAAGGACGAGCATATTCTGGTAAATTAGTAGATACATTAGTTGACGTAGTATGAGAAGGTTGACTACCCCCACCACCGCTACTACCGCCATAAAGTGTACAGAACTTAACAGCGCCAAATAATATATCCCATAATTTAATCATATTTTTTTCTCCACCACATACCTTTCATTTATAAATCCTGCTCTTTGTCTATATAGTTTAGCCTGTGACTTTTTAGCCCAAGCAATAACTTTAGTCGCCCCTTGTATTTTAGCCCACTCTTCTACCTGACTAAATGTCTCTTCATTTACAACACCTTTACCACCTAATGCATTAATAAACATCACCCTTTCATTAGGATAATTACAAAATTCCACTGCCATAGCTCCTGTTAATTCGTCATCTTCACAAGTAGCTACTAATAAAACTTGTGCTCCTCTTACTAATAAAGCTTTTAACTGCTCAATAGTACATTCACCAGAGCCTGTTTGTAGAGACTTATCTAGCCAATTTTCTACTTCACTCCATAACCTATGAATTTGGTCAGGTCCTACTACCTGTACCTTGTTCATATCGTCATATCACTAGGTCTGATACTTTCAGGTTGTGCTGTTCCTCCAGTACGTCTTTTCCTAATTTTACTCATCATATCAAATAGTTTAGCTGAACCTGCATCAGATGACCCATTTCCTATACCGCTAACTACGTCAGCTGGTACAACAAATTCACCATCTGATAAACGAGCTTCCTGTTGACCATCAATATTGGCTCGTATGCTGTCACTTAAACCATCACCAGCACCTTCGATAAATCTACCGGGAGAAAAAGTCTCCGTAAGTTCTGTAAAACTTTGCGTATCACCCGCTGGAGGTAAAGGTTGATTTACTTCAGGGGTAAAATTATTAGTATTTTGAAATATTGGATCATTAGCTATTTCATTTTGTAATATTGGATCATTAGCAAAATCACTAAACTGATTAAAATCATCAAACTGTCCTGCTTGTGTTACTTCTGCAAACTCACCGAAAGAATCATCCCCAGCGAAGTCTCCAGCAGCAAAGTTACCAGCTACAAAATCTCCTCCCCCAAGACCTACATCACCACCATTAGCTAATAACCTAAGCCCAGTATCTATACTTTCTAAATCAAGTCTTCTTGTAGGATCATATGCATGAGTAGCTGCTATATCTGTTTCACTCAAACCAGGAGGTTCATACCCAGCCATTAGTGGCATTGCCATAGTACCAGCCATTTTGCCATAACCTGCAAGGGCATTGCCTCCGCCCCATTGTTTAGCTACAGCTCCTGGATTCTTACCTATAGTTTTTAACGCATCCATAGCGCCACCACCACCTTGAGGGTAATGAGTTAGTTGATGCCCACTACCCGAAGCCCAGGAAGGTATACCTCCCCCACCTGGCGGAATTCGTGCTGCATACGATGCTCCTGTTGAATGAAATGGTGCAGCTACATTATGCGATAACGCCTTACTAGCTTGTGCTGCTGGAATACTGGTTTGTGCACCAATGCCTCCAGCTGTTGTTTGTTGAAGTGCGGCTTTATTTGCTATTTGTTGTGCAGTCAACTGCTCAGCTGCGCCAGGTACAGCTTGTCCTGCTGCGCCAACAGCACCCGCAGCGCCACGCAAGCCAGCACCACCCATGCCGCCTAGACCCCCGAAAAGAGCTCCTTGTAACATATTTTCATCGCTAAACGCAGCTATAGCACCACCTGTTAATGCCCCTGCGGCTATACCTCCAGCAGTAGCACCCATTCCCATAGCAGCCCCCGCTGCCGGGCCAAATGCAAATCCCGCAGCTATAGGTGCTGCAGTTTTTAACATACTCCTAAAATTAAAAGCCTCTGGTTGACCCGTATATGGATTAGTAGTAAGTGATGTGCCGTTAGCTTGAGCTAATGATTGAAGCCCTTGTACTTCTTGAGGATTAACATGCATAAGCATGGAATCTCCATGTCTACCAAATTGGGCTAATCCTTGTGCTTGCGATTGTGGGTCGTTCATATTGTGTTTCCTTTATACTAATTTTCGTTTTACAAAATTATTTGTAAATTCATGTGTAAGTAAATATTTAGCTTCTCTTTTTCTTCTGGAAGGATAATTATCTCCAAAATCTAAAAGATTGTTGTATGCAGCTTCCCAATCATTGGAAGTGATTTGCGCCCAGAATTTGGGTGTTTTTAGCTCTAAATTCCCATATTGAAAAGCCACAGAAGCAATTACTGTAGCTTTATTGCTTGGTAATAACTCAAATTTAGATCCAGTTGTATCATACCATCTTTCTTGTAACCTACCAATTTCTTGTCTTTTAGCAAAGTTATTAATCTTATTACCTTCTTCTTCAGTAATACAAAGATTATGAGCTACTTCTAAAGCTTCTTTCCCTTGTAAACCTAAATAAGGAAATAGCTTATTTTTCAATTCTTTATAAAAACCTCTTATATCTCTAGGGCCTCTTTGACCTAAATCAAACCCAGAGGCTATGGTTACCCCTGAATGCCCTAGTGGTTCATTATTTTTATCTACAGGTACATATCCCTGTAGTTCAAAACCTTCATTTTCTTTTATGAAGTCAAAATCAATATTATCCACAACATATTATTCTACTGCATTTGCCCCTGAAACATTTATTGTTAGTCCAGTACCACTACCTTTAGCTTGTAGTGTACCCCCCGCTTCCATGATTTGAAGACCACTCCATTGGTAAATATCATCAGCGGATACTTCTTTAGTATATATTAAAGCATTTGCTGTTCCAGCTGAATCACCACTAGGCACTAAACATATAAAAATATCTAGCGCCCCAGAAGTAGTATTAGCTACAGTTATATCTTTAACATAAGTGCGAGTATCACTAGGTGTTGTATAATATGTATCAAAACTTGTAGTTAAAGCAACTTGAGCTATTTTAATACCTGTAATATCTTGAAAAGCCATACTAATTACCTATCCAATATAAAACATTATTACTCAGAATAGCTGTGTTTTGTTTTACTGTAGACTCATCTACAGCGTTAAAATAAATACGTAACTGATTAGTAAATTGATTTTGGTTAGATTGAGAATACTCCTCTGTAGGAATAACTAAATTAGGAGCTTTTGTTGTATTTACATCAGCCACTATCCCCTCCTTCCATCAGGTTTAAAATCAACACGCGGAGACCCCAACTGCCATTGAACTCCTACTCCGGTTGAACCTATTTTAAAATTCATTTGTCTACCTCTAGCTCTTACAAATACTTGATCAGTATATTGATCAATAGTAGCGGTAGCAGTAGTAACATTTCTTTCTAATGAAGTACCAGCAACATCTGTTGTAGAGGAAGCTACTCCTGGGAAATTTCTAACCCCCACAGTCATTTGAACTTCAGGTGTTAGCGTAGCTCCTGTAGTGCTAGTTATATCTGAGTCTGTAAAATTAACATCTGGTATAATTCGTTTAGTTAAAACAAATTCTTCCCCATCTCCTACAGCCATATCTGCAGATTGAATAAATGAGTTGATAGCTACTGGAGCAGTGGGAGCTCTTTGCCCATCATCATTACCATTCTCATGGCTATATAGATTGCCATTATCTGTAGCTAAAGGAAATTCATTAACACCTGAATCTATCCACGCGGTACGAGCTAATGATCCGTAGTACCATATCTTTTCTTCTTGGTTAAAAATAACATATCGGTCTATTTCATTAGAACTACCCGAAACATAAAACCAAATAATCTCATTAAATTCTGAATTAGTACCAGCAAAAAATGTATCAGATTTGTTTCTACTAATATCTTCAAAAACAAATTGTTTTAGCGTACAAGGTAAAGTATTTACTCGACCTGAATATACATAAAACTTATCATTACCCATCCAAAATACGTTATTATTAGAAGTAGCTACTACATTAGGCCCCATAATATCAATTTCATTACTTATTTCTTGTAGGCCAAAAACCTCTCCAGTACCTAAAAATTGCAGAGAAGTTAATGCTGTATTAGTCCAAACTAATGTTTCTTGCCGTGCGTTTATACCAGTTATAATTTCAGAACCTGATTTAATAGGTAAAAAGCCAGCGGTATTAGTGGCGGTTGGTTCCCAAACTTCTGGCTCAGGTCCAATAGTAGGGTCTACATTAGCCCACCTTACCAATAATGGGTCTAAAGTCCCTCCATAACTATTTTTAACATAACTCCCTACAGTAGTAGCATTACCACCTGGATCAGCGAGCATAGTGTATGTAAAAGTCGTAGAACCAGTTACAGTAATTTGTGAAGTCAAGGAAAAAAGATTAGGTACTGTTCCAGTAACAGTTACATAATCAAGCGTAGATAACCCATGAGCACCACTTGTAGTTAAAGTAGCTGTTGTATTACCTGTACCCCCTCTAGTAATACTAGATATACCAGCGCCAGCTGTTGTTGTAGGGTTAAAAGAAGTACATCCTAAAGCTAATAAATGTCCACTAGGGGCAAAAAGTATTTTTGTTACTTGTTCTGGAACAGCTATAGAACCTGATAATGAGTTTAATTTAACAGCTCTATTGCTATAAGTATTCTCGTATGTCCAATGAAATATATCACCTTCAGAAATATTAAATATTAAATCGTTGTTAAAATTATCTTGAAAGGTTAATTGAGAAGTTACAACAGTAGGAGCTACAATACTAGAACCAAAAGTACCTCTACCAAAAGTACCTGTGCCAAAACCTAAACCCCCAGAAGTTGTAGCTGAACCAATATTAAGCTGAAAAGCAGCGGTAATACCTGTTCCTCCACCTGTAGCACCTGAACTAGCTGAAACTGATGTGGTTATCGTAAAATTATTTGCATCTACTACTGTTTGTATTTCAAATTCTAAATTAAGATTTACTGCAGCTATACCACCTACAGCAGTAGCTCCGCTAAAAGTAACAAAATCCCCTGCTGTAGCACCATGATTAGCTATATTAACTGTTACAGTAGTAGGAGCAGAAGTTGTTGTAGTAAAGCAATTATCTGTAGCAGTGGTGGTGAAAGTAGCTCTTATAGGTGTTATATCATTTACACTTGTACCAGCGCAGATATACATTTTAGTGTTAGTACCAACACCAATATTTATAGCACCATCATTAGTAGCATAGGCATATAAGCTACGAGCAGTTCCTTTGTATGGGCTAAAGTTTTCTACTTGCCACCCTCCTAATTTTTCTGGGTATCCTTGCCTAAACCTAATCATATCGCCATCAAACCAACCGCCTTGATCTGAATAGTTAGTCTTATCGCGATTAATCCCTGGTTGAAATTGTAATGTTTTTAACGCCATTTTAATTTTTATCTCCGCACAATTTTTTCATGTTTATGTATTAATTTGCAAAAAGGTTTAACGTAGTCTACTCCTGAATCTTTATATTGTTTTATTAATTCATCTCGAAATACATCAGAAAGACGAACTTCGTTACACATTATAGCATCTTCAAATATAATATTTTCAAGAGGTATAATATCTATTCTTCCACTAGTTCCTGAATAGTAGACTAATAGTACTATTATCCACTGGGTCATACGTCTGGTATATCTACATCAAATGTAATGCTTATCCCCAGTTCATGCCATTCTTGTATCAACTCCTCAAAATCCAAATAAGTCATTTCTTGAGGATAACTTACTCCCATCCTTTCACATAATTCATCAGCTTCAAAAGCTACAAATTTTTTATAGTGTTCATTAATAGGAGTATCTACAATCGGGTCATTTGTCATCTTCCACCTATCTGTTTAAATCGGTTAAAAACATCAAGCATACGCAAGACAGTCCATAAAACAAAAACATAAACCCTAAAGGATAGTTTCCTTTAGTTATTAAATCAATAAACGTTATCATATAGCACACAGTTACTATAATAAGAGCATATAAACTCATAATTTTTTCCTAAGTACTTTTTCCTTAATTATACAACTTTTTAAAATTTCATTATTGCCGCCCTGTCCTCCATCATCTGTTAACGTAGACATAATATGTAATGAAGTTTCAGTCTCTTTAACTCTAAAACCCACAGTTTTACATGTTATTGGAGCTTCATCTAACTCATCTAAATTATCCACCCATCCCGCATCTCCTGAATGGTCATACCATTCTACATACGTCAGAGGCCACGTTTTAAACCCCTTTCTTTTCATGCCTTACCCTCCTTATTCCAGCTGTGTGACGTTCTACTTCACCATAATCCTTGTGTAATATTATAGCCTGAATTTCTCTACCAGCTCTGTACCCTGAATCTATTGTCCAAGCATCACCGGGGGCTAACGTTCTAAACGATTCAATAATAACATTCATAGCTTCAAAGCTACGCTTCGTGTGTATATGCCCGTGCCAACAGTATTTAAATTCACTTTCTGCCCATTCCGGGCAATCAACAGCCATTATAGAGGCGAGCTTTTCAGGCTTCGGCATGTGCCCATGAGTAATACCAATTAAATTTTTGCCAAAATTATAGTAATACATGGCTTTAGGTGAGTCTTCAATAATTACACGTTTATTAGCATCATAAAATGTCGCTAAAGCACAGCTCAATGCTACATGAGAATGGGGATCATGGTTTCCAGCCACATTTCTAACACGTACTATTTTATGTTTTGTCAAAGCTTTTTCAATAAAATACCTGAGAACATATATACCAGACTTAATAATTTTAGAAAATCTGGAATCAGCATCGAGAGGATTTTTACTCGCGGGGGTTTGATTGAACGAATCATCTATATGGTAGAAATCACCAAGTTGAGCTATTAATATTTCATGTGTAGAAGGGATAGCGTCTATAATTCTATCAGCCGCGTCGGTTAAATCCTTACATCCTATCTTTAAATCGAAGTCCTCCTTAGCTTTCTCTTCCCATGACAGCATACCCAGGTGGGCATCGCCAATACAAATACATGCTAAGAGATCTTTGGTTTTAACTTTAGGGGATTTAGTGCTAACAGATTTAGTTTTAACCTTTTCGTTAAAAGCTGAAACTGTTTCATCAATTACTTCTTGGGTGCTTTTTTGACCTTTCTGTGGTTTACCTTTAACCCAGGTAGCTGCAGGAGTACCAGCTTCATTATAGAGTGTAGATTGTCCTGATTCTTGTTTTTGTTTTCTTAGACGTACCCTATAAACAGTATCAGCTATTGTAGATCGAGCTACATTTTGTTCCAAAGCTACTTGTGCTTGGGACTTTCCTTCAGAAAGAGTTTTAATATAAGCATTTTCTTTTATGGTTATACAATATGGCACTAATCCGCCATAGTCGGGATCTTTCCAGGCCATAAAAATGCCTCATTTTTGTTATTTATAGTGAACCAGTAATATAACCAAGTATAAATACTAGTATGTACCAAACAAAAGGTGGAACATAATCCGCCCAATCTTTAAGTTTGTCCAACATATTATTTACTCCTTCTTCCATTAAGTCAACTAACTCTTTCATTTTGTTGTTGTTTTTTTCACCTTGTCGTATGATCTAGCGGTAGCCAAACCGAGCATTCCCATCAAAACGGGAAGCATAGTTCCTGTGTCAGCCTGTGGCACAATGATACCAAATGGCGCTGCTAGTGGGGAAACCAAAAAATTTATAGCAAAGCCTAAAACACAAACCCACGCACATGCGGGACGCCACGAACTTTGGAACCAGTTTCCCTTCGCTTCTTCTCGATTGACAGCTATCTGAGCTAGAGCAATTTCTTGGGCATGATTCTCAGCCATAGTAGAAATTTCATGCGCTAACTTCTGTTTAGTGTCAGCATCTGGTATGAATTTATCCAGTAATGAAGCTACTGGTCCTATTAAGGCTTGTAACATTAGGGTTTAGTAGGCCACGTTATATTGTCTACATCCTGAGTAGGTAAGTCTCTTAATGCCTGACGGTAAGTTTTCATCGCATCGCTCATCTCTGGAGAATCTGGTAATGCCGCATAGTCTGTATCTTTTAATAGTTGATTGCGGTCTTGTCGAATACGTTTCCATTTTTGTTCAGTTGTAGGCATAGCAGCAGCTAAGGCATCTTTCTCCGCTTGGGTATAATCCCTTGTAGTTGTTTTACCTGTTTGTATATTATGTTCTACTATGTCTGCCATTTTATTTTCCTCTATTGATACATTACGTTTATTGAACCAGCATCAAAAGTTTCACTACCACCGATATTTATTATTCTTACACCATCTATAGAGCCACTTAAACTTATAGTACCGCTACTTCCATTCAATAAACTTGCAGTAGTGCCTTCATTCAATATTCCACCAGAAACCCAAGTGTTATTAGTTACGTCAGCTAAACTAAGACGAATTACACCATCTCTTGTTTCACCAGCCGCTACCCCATAAGTTAGCATTAACCCAGTAGCACGTGCATCAACGTTAGCCCCATTCCAAGAAGCGGCTTTATATCCGCTAGTCGCAAAGGTAGTACCTGTGCTTACTTGTAATGCAAATTCATTTGAACCAGTAGATGAAACATCTTGTAGGAAAACAGCAATATTTCTAATTCCAACTGGAAGACCTGTAACTGCAACAGAATTTCCACTTGTAGTTGCTACTTCAGCAGTTACCATAAAGCCACCCATTCTAAGGTCATTACCAGCATCATCTGTATGGTATAAGGAACTTGGGGCATCTGACTTAACCCAGATTTGTCCGTTACCAGCGACACTAGCACCTGCCGCAGCTCCTTCTGTAATAAATAATCCAGTATTGGTTATCTTACTCATAAGTCCTGTACCTCTTTAATAACTGCTTCCATACCTTCTTTAAGTTTATCAACATCGGAAGCACCAGTAATCTTAGTGTT
>VTLG01003566.1_pt1 | contig 27269 bp, 48 predicted proteins | sample 4694571 | NCBI WGS metagenome assembly VTLG01 (sample SAMN12604809, study PRJNA352737) | marine metagenome | biome: ENVO:00000447; feature: ENVO:00000209|ENVO:00000569|ENVO:01000036; material: ENVO:00002151; isolation source: viral sequences binned using virsorter ...
GAGCCATCCGCCTATACGGCTCGGTAAAAGCCCACTGATTGGTCTGACGCAGACCAGAACCACCGCTTTGCTGAATAACAGAGAAATCTACGTTCATTAACCAAACACTCCTTGCTGATCTAATTTTCTGTATTGAATACCCGTTTGCCCAGCCCCCGTCAGCAAACTTGCCCCTGCTCCTATCATGCCAGTCTTACGAGCAACCGTGCCACTTGCAGAAGTAAGCACCGCTTGGTCTTGCAATCCTTGGGCTTGCATAGAACCGCCTCTGCGTATTAGTTGCGCGTTCATATCATCGATAAACTCTTGCTCCGCCAAGGCCACCAAGTTGGTTCCTTCCATTGCCACAATTCCGCTGCCACCTTGCTTGGCAATCATTGCCCTTCGTCGCTGGTCGTCCTGCTTTTCTTTCATGCTGGCGTTAAACTCGGCGTTCTGCTTTGCAATCTCAGCATCGCGCAATTGTATTTGCGCGTTTCTTTGAGCAACGGCGTTAGCGGCTTTGCCTTGCTGTGCTTGTCCGTAGGCAGAAACTCCAGCGCCTACAGCCGTTGCCGCCAAAGAACTAACAGCCACTCCAGCTTGAAACGCCGCCGCCGCTCCTTTAGCAGTCGCCGCTTTTGCAGCAGTCATCCCTAAAACTTTTACACCAATCGCTGTAAAGTTATGCGCTTTACTTAATGTTTTGCGTAGGCTTTCTTCATCGAAAATCATGCAATAATCCTTGCGTATAAATAGTGGTCTTCGCCTTCTGGCCCATACTTTTGCATCTTGCCTTCCAGATTGAATCCCATCCTTTCCAGCCATTGAACGCCTGGGTAAAAATCACAAACAACATTCGCCTGCACGCGATTCAACTCCATGCCTTCAATAATTTTGTCCATAAAACTCATTACATTTTTATGCACCCATATTCGATGCTTCTGGTAATTCGCTCCCATCGTCACCCAAGCATGTCCCACTCCAGGCCAGATAGGAATAATGCCAGCGCATCCTATAATTTCGCCTTCAGAAAATCCTGTGAAGGCAGTGCCTTTTTGCATTCCTTTAAGTTGAACATCCGATTCGCGATCTATATGCGATAAAGCTACAGAATCGCTGTGCCGCAAGTTCAACGCTTTTAAATGCCACGGCTCAAAGCCAGTTACCCACCGTTTAGAAGTGTTCCCCGACATTCATGTCCATAATTACAGCGACCACATGAAAATCCAAAGGCTGCTCCTGGCGAATCTCTACAAATCCGTCGCGGTCATAGCCCAGGTTCATCACTTTCTTATCCCCAGTAAATGCTGCTGGAGGACTGCCCATCAGATCAGCCGACGATCTGAATGGAATCTGGTCGCCATTGATTTTGATTCCAGTTGTGTTCACCAAACGAACTAGAACCTGATTCGCTCTTTTCTTTCTGCCTTGGCTCGTTCCAGTAGGTGTGCCAAACTCTGGCCTGCTGGGTTTAATCACTCCAGAAAATCCCTGTCCGACATACGCCTCGGATACTGCGCTTGAAACTGTGACAGAACCACCGCTCACTGTTTTGTCTGGAAAGACCGCGCCGTTTCCCACAATCTTGACCGACTCGCCTTCCAGGTGCGCTAGGCCCGTGATCGTGGTCACACCCTTCCGAACTTTTCCAGCAGAGTCGTATTTAGAAAACGCAGTGCCATTGATATTGGCTCCTGTCGTTTGGTTCGTCAGCGCAAATGTGTTCGTCGCTGTACTGGCAACCTTGTAACGATTGCCATTCAACTCAGTCATTCCCTTGACTTCTTTTATGTCAACCAGGTCACCGTTTGAAAATCCATGCGACGCTGCCGTCACCACTACAGGATTAGCTTGTGTCGCTCCCGTAATGGTTACAGGACTATCCAATGTCAAACAAGAGTCAGCAAACACATCAGGGTTCAGCCATTCAATAAATCTTTTAGTCACCCCATTAATTCTTTTTTTAACGCTGATCCACAACTCGTCTTTCAGGCCATCCGAAGAAGGAATAACCGCAACCGATTCAACCACTGGCAAATCACCTCCCACTGGATGGCGATGCCATGCAACAACATTTTGGTCACGCAAGTAAGTGCAACCGATCAAAACTCCGTCTGCGGTACAAGCCCAGACAACCGTGTCTTCTTCCTGCTGGTACGCCATGTCAGATACGCCTGACTCTGTGACATGCTCTGCAAGTAAAGTAATATCTGGAGCCAGGTAGCCATCCACATCAAAATTAAATACCAACTCTCTTACTTTTCGCCCAGCCCTTTGGTTGAACAAAAGTAAGTTGCCAACATTAAGAGGCGCTACCTTGTTACTCCCGAAACCAGCTTGGCGAACCGCCTTGATATTAGTTGGTGTGATATTGTCATCCTGTCCACCCGTAATCGTAAATTCACCGCCAAGCGTTCCGCATAACATATCCGTCGATTCCGCCAGCCATTGAATCGCATTAACCTGATTTGCCACCAACGTAAACTCAACGCTGTTATCTGCGCCTGCACTGCCCTGGTTCATCGATTCAAAACTGGCTACTTCGCTCCCCCAAATTTTCTGAGGATCATCGTTACTTCCTCCCCAGAAAAGTCGCTGGTTAAAGAAGGTGACTGCGCCTGGGTTTTTATCATTACCATCTGTTCCCACACCCGCCGATCCACCACAAAAAGTAGAAGGGTAGGTTGAGCCGGTAAAACTGATCTTTGCAAGCGTCCATGAAGTATGCGAAGACCTGGTTAACTTTCTAGGCGCATACGATTTATGCGCGATATACAAAGTGTCAGCGGATTGGGCAAAATGCAGATCAGGAATATCAGCGGTCACATAAGGAGTCGTTACCTCTACCGGCTTACCTCCTGACTGAATTTGCCCGTTATCCCGGTAAAACCGCATATATAAATTGCCCAACTCAATGATGTACGGCTGCGTTACGCTAAACTCAAAAGGTATTAACCGAACTTTCGCATCTTGCGTTCCCGACTTGACTGATACCGTATCCAGGGTATGTGTAGCACCCGTCGTATGTTTAAAACCTATAAAGGTTGAAGTCGTCTGCGCTGTAAACTCAATCGTATGTGCGGCAGCAGAAAACGATGTTGAAGCCATGATCTGCTCGCCTGCGGTAGCTGTGCCGATCTGCACATTGATTGCTCCCGTGCCAATCGTAAAACTCATTACATAACGCACACCAGCGACAGTCGTAAAACTATCTTCAGCCCATCCGTAATTACTGGCATCAACTGAAACGATGTTCATCAGGTTCGTTGCATGGGCAATCGAACTTCCAGACCCGACAGACTTGTCAGTCCATCCCGTAATGTTGCTGGCAAATGTTCCGTTCTCAACCAACTCACTGCCAGCGGCTACTGCTTTCACATCTGCAACAAAATGAAAACCGCCACGACTCTTGATGCCGCCATGAGGAAGCACAATGCCGTTTTCCAAAGTCTTCAAAGAGTCTTTGTACTTGGCTAAGTCAGTCCGTCCATCCAGGCGCTCAGTTACCTCGCCTGCCGTAAACGTGCTTATGATTGCGGCGGATTTTGCCATTAAAGTACCGTACCTGTTCTAGCATCCACTAATTGCTGCACATCCAGGTTGGAAACTGTTCCTTCCTGAGAATCAATTGTCCTGGCCTCGCGAACTTTCCTGTCGTACAAGGTCCACATTTGTTCAGCCAAAGAACGACTGCCTGTCACCGGCTCGGCAAGTTCAGCAGCAAGCTTTGCCGTATATGCACCAATGAAAAGAGCATCCATATCATTGGGGTCTGTTATTTTTTTAAGAAAAATCAAGTTGACAGAACTTACATCTGTCATTATCTTCCTGCCCTCAACTTCATGGTCAATACGAATATCACCTGACAAAACATCAATGACACGCAAACAAGTTGAAGGAAGTTGATGGTAATACGACCACCCAAATGCTGGCGTGGTCGCAAGCGAAGCTAACACTTGGCGATCTTTCGCGCAGTTCCACATTGCGGCACGGGTTACTTCGTTCCTAACTTCCTCGTAAATAGCGTTGACCAGCCTTGCTCTTTCCGAATCTTCAGTCAGAGAAGTAATCGGGTCGTCGCCCAAAAGCCTTAACGCATTTGATCCAATTTCAACAAAAGATGCCATTGTTTACCATTAGTTAAAGAAAGGGGGAAGCCGAAGCCTCCCCCAATCGATTAGTTGACGATGTATTCAACAACCATCGTTACGTCACCCGCAGCCGCAGTAGCAGCCGCAGTTTCGATTGTCAACGCAATGCGGAGCATTTTGCCAGGATCAGAAGTCAATCCAGCATCTTCCCACATAAAGTTTCCAACCGTTTCAACGCCAAGGGTTTCAAAACGACATTCCACGCCAGCCGTATTAGCCGCCTGGAGAGTTGTCATTACCGTACCGTAACAGTCGCGATCAATAACGCCTTCCGCAGCATAAAGTGTTGCAGAGCCGTCCGTATCGTTGAACTCGACGTTACCATTATAGATGCCAACATCAGTTACCAAAGCTGGCGATCCATTAGAATCCAAGTCATCGTTATACAACTTGATAGACTTGATTTTTGCATTTGATGGTATTTCAGCCATCATTAGGATATCGTTATCATCGATATCACCTGTACCAGCGGCAATCGTGTCGGACCAAACCCGCACTTTGCCGGTAGCACTTGCAGGGCTGACCATAACTTGAGGGGTAGCCTCATAGTTAGTCAACTCTGTAGAATATGCAGTTGCCATTTTTAATACTCCTTTTTAAATTAAGTAATCAGGTTTAGGATTCGTCACAATCGATTTGGACAACTTTCTCGTCCTCGATGCGTGTCGCTCCCAATGAGCATTCCACAAATACCTGAGTACTGTAGTTTTTATCGCTTCTCTCGGAGATGCGGATATTCGGAGTACCGTTCATGGCTAGACCAATTCCTGACTTCGCCCATGCAAAACAACTGCGAATGTTTCCGCTCTTAGCCAAGCGTGTAGATATGATGAACTTAAAACCGACCCAAGTATCAATTTCTCCGTTCACAAGAGCGCGCACTGAATTGTAATCAATTGATGTGTTAGTCGTTACGTTCAACAATGCGTCCAACTGTTCTGGGCCGATAACGATATACATTGGCTCTTCGCCAGGGTCCACATCGTTATTAAGAAGAATCTTCTTAGCCTGGATCAGCTTCGCAAGTGTTAAGTCACTCCCTCCATTGGCTATAGATTGCGCGCTCGGCAGACTTACCGTAGACGCTGTGTCGGAAGCGTTGATGCTGTAAGCGTTGCCAAGGGCTGCCGCAATAATTGCATCATCCTTCTGACGATTCATCGCTGCCATCAATTGTTTCATCGTTGGCGACGTTGGGTCTTTTGCCATCTTCACTCGATCAGGATTATCGATCAAGTCAACGGCTCTGTATGTGTTAAATGTTACTCGTCGTCTGCTGAACGGAACCTCGGTTAGAGGTGTATCTTCGTGACGACTGATAGCTTGGACCATAGAAACTGTGTCCATTCTATCGAAGAAAAACTGTTTGGCATCGTTCACCTGTTCCATACGAACCGCTCCAGCCAGCTTGGAAGTCTTTTGACTCGCCAAGTGGATAAAGTTATCCGAAAACTGGGATTCAAATGCCTTATTAATCTGCGTAGACATTACTCTCTCCTATAAATTAATTATGTTATGGCGGAGAGTTGCCCATAATTTGGACTCCCCTGACTTTTAGCCCTGGCCCTTTTAGGGTTGTCAGGAACAGCCTTGCGGCGTTTCTTCTTGACGGTCTTCTTAGGGGCCATAGGCTTGTCCATAGAAGGCTCGTCTTTATCAATCGGCAGAGCGCGAAAGAAATAACAATTGCGTATCTCTTCTGGCTCCACCAAAGCGTTGTACTCTTCGCAAGTGCTTGTAGCATCGATGAAATACAAGCAATCGCTGCATTTAATATCCTGGCTTAATCCTCCCATTATTCCTCCCCGTGGATAGTTTGGTTCCACCTGTCAACCATCTTGACCACTTGGTTGTGGCGCGGGTGAGTTTCATCGAAGTAAGCCTGATAATCATCACTCTTCGTATCGTTGTAAAAAGCATCTTTAGCAAGCTTGGCAGACTCAGGGTCCGTAAACGCATTTACTTTTGGATCACCCAAATGGCGGCCTTCGCCAAAGTCTTTAGCAAGCCGATCCAAAAACCTTGCCAACCCAGGGTTGTTGCCCACACCTGATTCTTCCAGATATTTTTTATCAGCCCCGTCTGCATACTTGTCAACCAGCCGCTGTACGCCAGCTAGTTTTTCATCGTACTGCCTGCCCCAATCTGCTCTTAACTCAATCTCTGCTCGCTGAATCGTGTTCTCTGATTCAACTTGGTTCTGCACATATATGTCTTTACTGGTACTGTTCCACCAATCGTAAAGTTCACCTACTTGCTTATTGTTCAACCCTGCGGAATGCGCTTTATTTAAAAACGCTTTTTCAAAATCTTCGTCGTAACTCATGCCTTCTGGCAATTCCGCTTTTTCAAACTCGTAGCCATCCGCCTGTTCTGGACGACCCAACTTTGTGTAATACCGCTCCCACTCTTCAGGGGAAGCTTTTTCGTCGGGGATGCGAACTGCTCCCTCAAAATACCGCTCCGTTTCAACGTAGCTCTTAGCTAAACCAGAAACGTCCTTGAATTTTTCCAGCGTCTTCACGCCTTTCAACTCTTCTGGAAGTTCATCCCGCCAGGATTTCTCTACAACCTCTTCAGTTTCTTCTTTTACTTCTTCGGTTGATTCGGCGGCCTCTACTTCAGAGGTTATCGCTTCTTCGCTCATAAATTACCCTCGGTTTTCCCAGTGTTCCAAATTGTGCTTAATCTGCAAGAAAACAGCACGGCAACCCTCGTTGTAAGCCGTAGTCTCAGGTTCGCCAGGAACAAAACTGGATGTGTTATTATATTGACTTTCTAAGAAGTCATAGACTACGGAACCAGGTCCGCTTTTAAATGTATCGTGAAACGCTCGTAACAGTCTATCGCTGGCCTTATGCTGCTCCGCCTGCGAACTGCTGGATGAGTGCTTGCTTGTCTTCGTCACTTAAATTTGCCGCTCCATCTTGTAAAACTTTCATTGCTGGCGCTGCTTTTCCTGCCGACTCTGCGGTCTGCGCCATTTGCTGCTGCTGCTGCATTGCTGCCTCTCGCTGTTTTCTTTCACCAATTTTTTCTTGAGTTTCAGCCGCCCCTCGTATTCCCTTTTTCGGAACACCCAGTATCGGCGCTGCCAATCTCGCCATAGCAGGCAGATCAGGAATCTGCATTACATCAGGGTCAAGCTGCCCCCACTCAGCTATCATGCCCAGCCAGCTTTGCATCGATTGAACTTCAGACACTCGCTGCGCTCTTGCAAGTTGACCAACATATTCAATGTCAATCTGATCCAAACCGGTTAAAACTTCTGGCGGTGGAGCAATTGCACCCGCTCGCATCATAATACCGACTGCTCTTTCAAGCATTGGCCCTAAAACTTCTGTTTCAAATCTGGCGATTGTCGGACCAAGCAGTCGTTCCATCTCGCCGCGCCTGGTCATAATTTCTTCGGCGGTCATGCGAGAACTGCTAGGCAAGTTCAATTGGTCTGTCAAGTACATATCGCGAATGCCCTGACGCAACTCTTGCGCTTTCAATGAAGATAGATCAAGCCGTAACTCAGTAGGAAGCAGCCTGACGTTCTGCGGATCACGCGAGTAGACGATTGAGTTTCCGCCCAGCTTCACGTTGCCGATAAAACCTTCTTCGCCAGTTAGTATTGAAGGGTTGACTGCTTTCTCTAATCCAGTAAGTTCAAGCTTTCTTAATTGGTTAAGAGACTTGATGTCGTCCATCGCAATCATTGCAGGACCGCGACCCCTTGTTTCCCCAGAAGCCTTATCCCACCGACCCACCATGTAAGGATTTTCATGGTAGCCACGCTGGTCAAGCACCGTGTGCATTTCCTTGAAAATATCAACGTGGGCAAACTGAAATTTGCCAGCAACCTTCGCTCCAATATCTTCAGCAGGCGCGACCACTCGCACCATGTCAAACTTGGTATCAGGTGTTTTTTCCAATGCCTTGCGAACAGGGTCAGGAATATTCTTCATTCCAAACTGCTGTGCCATTTGCCGCGCCGTTCTTTCGTATTCCCAGAACACCGTGTCCACCATCCCTGATTCGCTTTCAGCAAATACATAGGAACTGATTGGCAAAGCCCTAAAATTTAATCCGTTAAAACCTTTATGCTTTAACTTCGCTTCTTCCATATACAGACATACGGTAGCGAAAGAATTAAAGTCTTCGTACACCTCATTGATGACAACGTAAAAATTACTTTGATGCAAAGCAAAGCTTACGCTTTTAGATAAATCATCAAACCAACGAAGCACATCCTGGTCATCGTTGAAATCCGCAAACTGGCTAGACTCTGGAATTTTAAAGCCAAACCACTGGATAGCCTTACTCGTTAAAGTCTCTGCCATAATTAATGCAAGAGTCTTGGAAGCATGAGGCGCGGTTGAGTCGTAATGCTTATGCCTTTGCGTACCAGCAACGCGGTCTTCGTTGGGAGCCTGCTTGCCCATCCGCATATAGTCAACGACATCCTGGTAAAAGCTATCCCATAAAGTACGGTCTTCTTTCAGCGTTTCATTTCTGTTCAGTAACTGCTTTGCGTTTATTGCCATTAATTTCCGCCCAGTTTTGTTTTCTTGGTTGCGTCAGACTCGCCCTGCAATCCTGCGGCTCCGCCCTGGTTGGTAATCAAAGCGCGTCTACCTTTTTTGTTTTGAGCGAGTTTTGCCATCCGTTCCTTCCTCGCTTCCGCGTCTTCATCCACGGCTGGCAATGGGTCAGGAGAAGGTGGTAAAGGGGGGAGTTTAGGCGCTCCGCCAAAACATCCCGTAAATATAAAATCTAAAAAATTCATAATATTAACCTAGTGTTCTTTTCTTAATAGCTTCGTTATCATCTCCGCCGCCCAAACCTTGAGCACCACCGCGATTGACAATTAAAGAACTTCTTCCCATACTTTTATTTCTTGCTCGCTTCTGCCGTTCCTGAGTGCTTTGCGAAACTGGTGTTTCTGCTGGAGCCGCAACTGGCTTTGGTGCTGGAGCCGGTGCGGGTCTGGGTGGTGGTGAAGGCGCTCCCATTCAGAAACCCCCCTTCATATTCGCTCGGCTCATTTACCAAATATCTCCTACGTTTATAGCTTGAGTTGGCAGCGGCTCTGTTTGTTCAGGCCGAATACTCATAGCAAGTTCCATGAATGAATCAGCGCCATGACTCGCCCAGTTATGAACCGGCCTTGCCTTGAACACCTGATTCTTGTCGTCATACTCCTTATGGTAATTCCTCAAAGCCGCAATCAGCTTTTCGCATTTCCTGCGATCCATCCAGCAACGATGCAAAAGCTGCCTTGCCTGCTCAATTGCTTCTTCCTTCTTATTGACTTTCTTACCCACTCGAAAGTTAATCCCTAAACTTCTTGCCGTTTCCCTGCGAGTCTTGCCTGTCGTTAACTCCCGCACTTCTATGTCCCACGGGGCGTTGTGGCTGTCGTAGGAATACGGCTTACTTTTAATTTCGCTGATGAAGTGCGGCAACCCTTCGCCACTCGCCTCATAGTAGTCAATAATGCGTACCTCTTGACCATGCTGTTGAGCAAAGACCACTGACATCGAGTCATCTATTCCCAAATCCCAATAAGTGCTTGTCCTTAACTTCGGCTCCCAAGGCACTCTGCAAATTCGCCCGTCTGTTTCCATGCGGGTCATTTCTTTAGCAAAGTAAGCGCCTGGAATGGCTGCGTGGAATGAACAGTAATACTCCTGCTCAATCATCTGCTCGTCCATTCCCTCACGACGCTCTTCTTCTAAATCGTCGGCACTGACTACCCTCGACCCATCTTCACCGTCCGAATCGCGGCGGGTATCTTCAACCGTAAGCTTTGAACAAAACCACTGGTCATTATTTTGAGCCATCTCAAACATCCGATGACCATGATTCTGACCCCGTGGCGTGTAAACAAATAACGCTATTCCATCGTTCTCCCTTATAATAGGTCTTAGAAAATCCCACGCTTTAGGTGACATGATTGGATACTCACTGAAGAGTAAGCCAATCGGGTTAGTACCGACCAGCCAATCCAGCCCCATGTCTGTGCCGACCAATTGATAGATGCTCCCGTTAGTGAGAGTCACCTTCATATCAGTCTCGTTTTTAGACGCGATCACCTCCTTCGGAAAATGATCCATCACCTTCAAGCCATCACGATCTATTCCATCCCAAATCGCTTTTCTGGCCTGACGGGCAGTTGGAAACAAATGGTAATATTGGCCCTTCCGCTTAAACATCTCGCGGATGAACACGTTAAGTCCGCATTTATCTTTTCCTGCGCGTCTGTGCCAGACGCAAACCCCTCTCTTGACACCAGAGTCAAACGCTTTGAACAGTGGTATCTGATATTTGCGCGGTTGGAAGTTGTAAGGTATTGTCAGTTTCGCCATTGTAATTAATTACATTGATCTGAATTTGAGTACCGACATTGCCTTCTTCCTTTGGTGCTAGTTTCGACCACCAAGAATAAAACTCCCTTTTGTTTCTATCGTCCTTCTTGACAAACTCCGCAAAAGCCTGCTCGCCACCTATGCGCTCGAAAGTCGTCATCAACTGCTGCCGAACACTCTGGCTCGACGCTTTGTCCACGCATTTCTCTAATGGTTCGAGGCGCAAAGCTTTGACTTTCTCTTCTATTTCCCTCGCACCTTTTAGCATGTCGTCCATTGTCATCTACCATTCTAAAAATTCTTGACCAGACCTTTTCATTTAACAACCTAAACATCGAATACTGCCTGGTGATAAAATAATCCACCGCTGTAGGAGAAGGGCAAGTCGTCAGCAATATGTGAAACTCTTCTTCATCCCTTCTCCTGCCATCGCATCGAGGCGCATGGTTTTCTGCAATAATCGGATGAGCAAATACCAACTCAGGCTTTTTGTCTCCATTCAAGTCATAGTAAATCGTGACATTCCTTGGAACTTCGTTTACATTCCATCCAATCATGTACCTTAATGGCGGCTCGATAAACCCAGGCATTTCCATGCGCCACTGCTCGTAAACTTGACCCGCAGTAAGCGGACTTGTCCCTGTAAAAAAACTAGGGATTATTAACAGCGTTAATAAGAGCTTCAGTCTGATCCTGGTATAGTTGTACACCTAAAATATAAGTTGATAACGCATCTAACTCTTCGTCCTTCAAGCAATGCTGGCCTGTGTTCTGAAAACTCAACTTAGGCTCGACAGGACGCACGGGTGAAGCAAGCTGCAAACTGTCAGGCAATGTTGAACAGGCGCTTATGCTAGTTATTAAAAAAATCGCGAGGATTACCCTTGCTCTTTTTTGCCAGTTTTTTCTTATGCTCTTTTTCAAGTTTTGCTTTCTCACGATTGATTTTTCCGTGAATATTCAGCGCCGATTGCAAGCCAGACGCTTTCTGCAACTTCTTGCCAATCCTAATAAAGTAAAATACCGCTCCCACACCCAGGATGATTACCGATAATATTGAATACATAACGCCCTCGCCATAATCATCACATAATCGTGCGTGTTACTTCCCTTTGCCGCGTTGTACATCCAGATCACCATCTTGCAGTTATCCTTCGTATAACCTTTCTTCGGATCTGTGCGATCCACGCTTGGCAAAAACGGCCCCATCTTTTTCTCCGACGGCACAAACGGAAGATTCGTTACCTCACATAAACCGTGTGCCATCCTTTCTGTAAACCACTCCAAGTCCAGATCGCATTCCAGCGATTGCTTTTTAGCGCGACTTTTAATTTCCTGCAAGTGGTACTTAATCGGGTTGCGCTGCTTCCAACTCCTGGTTTTCTCCTTTACCTTGTCCTTATTTCTCTGATACCATCGCTGACTGCATTTTTTCTGGTCAAGTGGATCAGAGTACGGCACATCTTACTTTTTGCCTTTTTCAGGATCATCGCTGTTTCTGTTCTTGCCGACATTCAAAGAAAGCCAGTTCAAAACACGCATAACCGTGTCGTACACTTCGTTGCCTTTCACTGACGGCATCACCGCTGTCACCATGTTTGCCAGGGCAATTGTGAAAGCTACACAAGTTGCTGCCGTGTTGTTCTCCAAAAATTCCATCTTATTTCCTCAATTTAGTTATTTTTTTAATGCAGCCCAAAGGTATCTGCATTCTCCCAGTAATACTCTTGTTCGCTTTATCGCGATGCTCAACATTTGAAAACAACCACAAGTTATGCTCTGTCTCGCCAAGGTAATATCCAATCGTGCTTACCGGCATGTCCTTGGCATCCTTCAGCGCATCCTTCAAATCTGTCCAACTTTCATCCCCCAGGTCAGCAGCATCTCGCCACTCGACGATAATCGGGTCTTCGACTTTCAGCTTCGGCAGCCTCATTAATACCCAGTAGGCTTGGGCTTCTTAATTTTCTTAGGCTTCGTTGGCTTTCTTATTTTTTTCATAGTTAGTACACCCATAGACACGGTGACACTTTCTTTTCATCTGAAATATCAACGTGGATAAACTGCTTGTGAATACCCATGCGCGAAAACTTTGTCCTTAAAAAACCTACCAAAGCATCCCTTGCCTTAGAGTTGGTACAACCTATATCCGCCGCTTCGCCTATCAGGTGCGAACTTGTCTCACTGGAACCAGCGGCAGCATTCGATTTACTGCAGCGATGACCCGAGTTGATACGCATAGGCTTGCCGTACATCCCCCTTACAACTTGCAAGCGGTCTATCAATTCATCTTGAATTGCGTTTGCGCCGCAGCATTTGCATGCAAACTCTTCGCGGCTGAAGTTATTCCAGGTCATTTATTTTTTTTATTCTTTGCGGATAATCTTTTTTCTATAAAGCGATCAGCATTTCTATCCAAACCTTCAAGCGACATATATTTGTCATAAGCATCTTTGCCGACGAGTTTTTTCATTTCCCGATCAACCTTGCCCCCTTTGCCAAGATAACCTTTTAATTTTTCGATAATTTTTTCAGAAACAGAACTTTTCTTCCCTGTTACAATGCTTTTGCCACTGCTTTTTTTAGCCATTCACTTCCTCTTCCTCAAAAAATTCATCGCATTGATATAAAAACTCTGCCAACTCTTCTTCTGGGTCAACCAGGCGGATGACCACATCCATCCCCCAGCCTTCCCAAAACCCCCATTCTCTTACCTTGTCCGTAAACACGCTGCCTCCACTCGGTATAGGGCATCGAGCAAAGCCACTCGCCGTCAGACCAAATCCAAAAAGCAGGGCAATCCATGCAGCCCATCGCTAAAAACGTGTTTTCAAATATCTGCTCCTTCCACACCTCCAACTTTCCGCTGCATCCTTCCCACGGGCAGCGTTGCTCCAACTTCCCCTTTAGCCATGCGCTGGATCGCTGGGCCGTTGTAGTAAGCATTCATGGCTTCCTCAAAAATAGGAAACGAACTGGGTACGCCTTCGCCACTCAACGGATCACTCGCCAAATAATCATTCGCGTCGTGGACCACTTCAGGGCGCTGTATAACCGCGTCCCTGACAATCCTGAGTCGTCTTTTCAACGTAATTCACGCGCACCCTAAAAAAAATTAGTTACTCCTGATTTACAGTATACTGAGGCGTATAAGGGCATACAATACAGTGTAAATAGGGTGAGAAAATACTGTTGAAAAAATGTTCAAAATATGATATAATCTAGTAAGTTAAACACTTACGAGAGAATATATCTTATATTCTTATGAGTGTTTCAAGAGACAAAGGAGTGGTTTTAATTTTTCGTAAGAAAAATAGATGCAACCTCCTGCTTTAGCAGGAGAGAACGCGCCAGCGTTCTTCGGTTTTGACTTTGCTTTTGATTTTAAACTTAAAGATTATATAAATGTTTTGCCAGGGGTCTGTTCTTTTACAAGAACCAGCACTCCGTGGCTCTCGCTCTGCGAGGCAAAAACCATTTGCCAATCTAATCTATAATATTAATAAATACTTATAAGTACTTATTAAACCCCTCTCTGGCAAATTTCTTATATATATATAATATATATACTATATAGTAACCCCAAAATATTGTTGTGTGAATTACAGGGCGGTGCTAGGATTTACCCCGTGATGCAAGCTGAAGGATTTGACAAAGCAATTATAGGCGTTGGATGTAGCTTCGGCAGAAGCGATGTCCTGGTATACGATACGCAAAAAATAATGGATATACTGGTGGATCGCGACGGGATGACTGAAGAAGAGGCTCGCGAGTACTTTGAATTCAATATACTAGGCTCATACAATGGGCCAGGTATGCCGGTATTTGTGGACACGCAGCCTGAGAAAATGTTGGATGGTATGCTGGCGAATTAGTTGTCGGACAGAAATGAAAAATTGGAATTTTGCGTGTGCGAGTTCATATCGAAAGATTTGACCAAAATTTTGGGTTTGGGTTGCTTCATTTTTTTAATTTTCCAGGAGCAAAAATGTTCAAGCATATAATTATTAATCGTATGCTCGGACGCGCATGCGCCCGTGTTCATTGGATTTACCACCCACCCCGGCTGGAATGTGCGAGAATTGTGCGATAATGGTAAAGAAATACGATCCAAATCATAAATATGGCAATCCTTCCCCTACTATATTGGCGCGCAATGAGCGCGGTCAATTTGTTAAGCTGCCGGGTAGTCTAACCAAACAAAAGCAATATGACCGCAAGCGCCGCATAGCTGTCGCCTATCGTTTCACCCGGCAGGAGCATTCCTTTATAAAGAACGTAGCGTACAAGATCGGCGTATCGCTCCAGGCCTTCTGCGCCAGCGCATCCATATTACACGCCCAGAAAATTGCCCAGGAATTAGCCGCGCAGAATGACGGCGAAATCATCGAATAACCCTAATTTCCCCATTTCCCGGCAATTCCGCGAAAATCTCGCGCTCTGTAAGGCCGTTTAACCTATCAATTCCATCCTGGGCCTTATCCTACCATTCCCCAAAACCGCTCAAATTCGCCCTCATTTAATATCGGCAAAATTGTCGCGGACCTGTCCCGGTATCCTTATAAGTAAATTATTTTACTTTTCCTTACATTTTTTTAATAAAAACTATTGACAAATAAATTATGAAGCGTATATTACATTTAATTATTGTCCGACAACAAATAACCAGGAGGTTTAAGCAATGCCAGACAAAACAATAAAATACATTGATATAAAGGGAAATGTGAAAGAAACCACCAAATATAAACAATTTCTAAAACGCAAAAAGCAATACCAAAGAAATTGTAAAAACGGGTATTTTGATAATCACAAAAATTCACAATTAAAAGACAAAATATTTTTTCAATTATTAAAAACAATAACAGAAATAAACAGTTAAACCAGGAGGGTTAAACAATGAATATTATAAAAGAGATTGCAATAGGCATTTCAGCCGCCGCCGCCATAATCGCGGCAATGGGCGCGGCTTTTAGCTTAGTACTTTGTTTTATTTTAGCGAATAGCGGCGAATTATCTATTGTTACCATTCGCCAAATTTTAAACAGTATTTAAGGAAAGGGTTAAATAATGCAAGAAATTAATCACCTGGATATTGTTTGGCCCTTTCCTGCGCCGCCAGTTTGTACGGCATATTGGGATAATTCAGCATGGATAAAGTTTATTAAACAATATCGGCCTAAAAATTATCGCGGCGGCATTACCAATAAAAAGCATTGGCAGCAACAATTGGAAATTACCAATTTAAAAATGCTGCGCCAATTACGCAAGCATTCATGCGCTAATCATTCCGATTGGATTGACTTATTGTGGGAAAGGGTAACACATCCAGAATATATTTTAGGAGCATAAAACAATGGAAAAAGACGAAAAAGTTATTTGTGGATATGAGCAAAAAAAGCAAAGCTTTCAAGAATGCACAAATTGCTATGGATGGACCGAAAACTGGCACTTATACAAAGGTTATTATTGGTGTGATGGATGCGACTATAAAAAACTTTATAAATTATTTGTTAAACGAGGTTCTTTGAAGGAAAGAGTATAAAAAAACCCGCCTATCTATCGCGAAATAGACGGCGGGATAAATCCACTAGGGATTTTAGCAAACTTTCGAGGGCTTGCTAATTTCCCTTTTACCATGAAAAGGGGAATTTTTAAAATGAATACTTTAACGCAATCAATTACGGAACAAAAAATAATTGAGCAATTAACTGCTAATACTGGCACTCATTTTTTGGATAGTGGCGGTGCTTATGGTAGAAATTGGGAAAAGAATCAATTAAGAGATTTTAATGCTGAAAAAGCGACAACCTTAAAATTTGAAATTTGGAATGATAAATGGGAAATGGATATCACTCATAATGTATTCCATTTTTTAAGAGAATGTTTGGAATATGATGAAGCAATGGACAATGCTTTTGTCGCTTTTTCAAACTTGCCAAAAAATGCTGATTGTTCATGGCCTCAAGTTGTCGAAAATTGGAAAGAAAAAGTTAATGATGATGATGCTTATTATAATTGGGGTGAAAATACTTATAACCGAGAATGTTTACTTTCACAAGTTTTACAATATGATTTATTTGAAATCAAAGGTACTTGCTATATAGCCTTGCAAGTACATGGCGGGTGCGATGTTAGAGCCGGATATACACGCCCTTATATTTATCAATACAATCCAGAGGATTCATATCCAGCTATTGACTACTCGCATCGCGCCACGATTACCTGTAATTATTCCCCCGATCCAAGACAAACAAAGATTTCAGGGGTTGAAATAAATGAATTGCCCCATACTTGGGATTTTGAATCAGCTTGTTATTATCAGATAGAAGGGTCAAGCGAATTTAAAGACTTAGAACATACCGAAAAAGAGTCAGAAAAAGGTAAGGGTAAATTATATATAGATGAAAACGGTAACGGTTATTGCCCCCACTGCGGTGAAATTTTGGAGGCCAGTTATTAATGCTTAAACAAATATTAGAAGATTTATTTTTATTCGCGCTGCTAACCTTTTTAATTGTGTTTAATAGCTGTTCTAATAATTAATCAGGAGGATTAAACAATGGAAAAACGATTTAGCATTAATTTTGTAATGAATAACGATTCATTCCAGGAAAACGCGCATTACCAGGTAGAGCAAATCTTAAAAAAAATTATTGCTCAATACCAGGGCGAATATTTAGGAGCAAATATTATTGACTTGAATGGAAATTTGATAGGCCAGTGGGAATTGATTGAAACTAAATAAAAAAAGCCGCCTATTAACGCGAATTAATAAGCGGCATAAATCCACATAAGGGATTTTACCTAAACTTGTCGAGCGTAGGTAATTTCCCTTTTAACACGAGGGAAATGTTATGTCAAAAGTAAAAGGTTATGTTTTATATGAAGGGCCAAGCGCTATTAATGGCGAAAATATCGCCGCAATTTTAACCCTGGGAAGTACTAATAAAAAAACTGGCAATATGGCTCAATTATGGATTTTGCATAAAGATATCCCGCCCCATATCGCGCAAAAAACTGGCGCAGATACCGCAGTCTGCGGTGATTGCCCAATTAAAAAAGAATGCTACGTTTTAACTTTTCAAGGTCCGTTATCAGTATGGAATGCTTATAAGCGCGGATCGTATATGCGAATTTCTGCCAATACACCAATTTTTGATAGGCATATATTTATAGAGCTAGTTTCAACTTTAATCATTCGATTCGGCGCATATGGCGATCCTGCCGCATTGCCAAAATGGTTAATTAAATCCATCGCAGAAAATTGTAAAGATTTCACCGGCTACACGCATCAATGGAATAAGCGCAAGTTTAATTTTCTTAAAAATTATTTTATGGCAAGCGTTGAAACAAAAAAGCTTGCGGAAAAAGCGCTTAAAAAAGGTTTTCGATATTTCCGCATTAAAAAACCTGGCGCGGATAATTTTAAAAATGAAATTGAATGCCCTTCAGATAATGGCGTTCAATGCATTGATTGCAAATTATGCAATGGCGCGAAACAAGCTAAAAATATAACGATTGCAGCGCATGGCGCAAGAGCTGGAGGGATTGCGTATGCTTAAAGAAATTATCCAGGATTTATTTTTATTCGCGCTGTTAACCTTTTTAATAATTTTAATGATGTTTTTATAAGGGGAATTATTATGGAAAATCTTTTTTGCGAAATATGCGGGGGCACATTAAACAAGTTAGGAATTTTAGGCAATCGAGAACATTATAATTGCCAACAATGCGGCATGGAAACTTCTATAGATTTAACGCGCTTTAAAATTAATAAGGCAAAGCCAGGCGCACTTGACGATCTAAAGAAACGCGCCGTTTAAACCCTTCCCAGGATACCTTGCGAAATTATTCCAAGGTATCCGCGCAAGGGCTTAACCCTTGATGCAGCTTAGTCTAACTGAGTCTAACTAACTTTAATCAGGAGAAAGTAAAATGAAAATTAAACCAAAGGATTTTGAGGAGTTAATAGCTGATGGCGATGTGAATAAATCTGGCAAAGATATAGTTTATTCTGATATATGCAAAAAGTGTTCTAACAACATAGATAAGAGATTTAAGTACAATTTAGAGTACCACGCTAGTGATCATCATTGTTTAGTTGAGAATTGTAAAAACTTAGCAGATTTTTATATTACTTATTATTAGTCTAACTGCTGGCGGCCTTAGTGGTAGTCTAACTGCGTTTATTAATTTTAATCAGGAGGTATGGAAATGGCTCAAAAACTAACAGAATTAGAAAATGATTCAAAAAACGCTTTGGCGAAACGCTTAAGGCAATTAGCAACAACCTTATCTAACTGCCCTTGGTATGAGCAAAATGATTATGAGGATACCGATGCTTCCCTTAGTAAGCGGTCAGAACATGTGCAAAAAGAATTGAAACAAATTATTAAAGACTTATCGAAATTACAACAACTAATAACGACAGTCTAACTAACTTTAATCAGGAGGATGTATTTATGGGATGGCCTAAAAAAAATGAAGGGTGCAGAGTGTATTTAGAACGCAAAGCAAAAAGTTATTTGCTGGTATTTGTAGAGAATAGAACTCCGAGCGGTGAATATGAAGCAATTGGCGAAATCTTAATAGATAATGACCCTGCCAGGCCGTGCGTGGGTGATACAATGGTTTCCCCATCGCATCTGTGTTCTAAGTGCCAGCGCGTAGCATGGACTGATTTGCCTGAGATTTGGAAAAATTGTTTAAGTGAATGGATATACGGTCTACCAAAAGACCATCGCGGTTTACACAAAGTCTAACTGCGTTTACTAACTTTAATCAGGAGGAAGTAAAATGAAACAGGAAGAAACTAGGGGCCGTCCTCCGATGGCCCCGGAAGATCGAAGAAGCGAGAAAGTAACTTTTCGCTTAACTCCAGAGGAATTATCTAGTCTAACTGAAGACGCAAAAGAGCGCGGCGTAAGTCTAACTGACTTAATCTGCCACGCTCTTTCTAAACTTAATATTATTTGATTGGTAGTCTAACTGGCTTAGTCTAACTGGCTTAGTCTAACTGGCTCTCAGGGGGAGTATATTGTCTTTGCCCCTCGCAATTACTCCCCGTTTGCTACCCGGCTGCGAGCGGCTTCTTTTTTTTCTATAATCCTCAAGTATTCCCTAGTGATTTTTCCTACAATAACGTCAGCGGTGTCCCGCTCTCCTTCCTCTAGTACAAGCTGTAGTTGTTTGAAGATCATTTGAGACTCCTCAGTGTATTGGTTAGCAATAATGTTATCGAGGAGAGAGCCTACATCAATGTCCAGTGCTTTGCAAATATTTCTTATCAAGCCTAACTGGACAGTTTCTTCGCGCCCGATCTGGTTATTGAAGTTACTCGGCTTCATGTCTAACTGAAAGGCTAAGTCAGCCTGGGTCATGTTTCTTTTTCTGCACTCCCTTTTTACAGCCTCTTTTAAACTCATTTTAGCCTCGTTAAATTTTTTTAAAAAAAATATTGACAAGAAGTCTAGCAATACTTTAAAGTATATAATTGTAGTTAATAGTTAGTAAGTAACTGAATTAAATAGGCTATACACTTATGAGAAAATTTAATTCACTACCTAATCAAAATACCAACGGGGTTCCCGCAGAACCCCTTGCCCCGCCTGAGTCGTTTGTACGGGCTAATTTCTCAGGCCCACCTCCTGGCGGCTCGGTCGGGGATTCTCCCACCATTTCAACTTTAGACCTGATTGTCAAGTTAATTCAGCCATATTCTGAAAATACTCAGAAAGCGGCTTTAAAAGAGATGATTCACCGTCTTACAAAGGAGTTTACTCATGGCTAGTCAATGGGTAGTTTTCGGTAGTCTGACAATGATTGCCATAGCGATTTTCATCCTGTTTGTTTGCACCAATTTGTTCTGGGAATTTTGGGAAGAACTGGATGAGGAAGACATAAAAGACCTAGAACGCTATAGGAGAAATGATGAGCCTAACTGACGCGCAAATCCTAGAGCGTTTAGGAATGATAACCGGCTCTGATGCTGGAGCCATCGAAGGGACATCATTCTACACTTCTGCGTACCAATGCTGGGCGATCAAGACCAAGCGTGTCGTGGATAAATTTCTCGGCAACAATAAGACAGAATTAGGCGAATGGCTCGAAGGATTTGCAGTAAAAAAGTATGAGCAATTCTCAGGCCGTAAATGCCGAAAAGTTGTTCGCACCCTTCGCCATAAGAAGTATGACTTCATTGGCGGTCACATAGACCGTCTGGTCGAGGGCGATCCAAATCGCGGCGTTGAATGCAAGGCTGTGACCGCTGACGGCATGGCAAAATGGCTGGACGAAGACGACAATCTTATGGTTCCAGCTTATTATGTGAGCCAGGTTAAACACTACGCCTTGGTGACAGGCCGCATGACATGGGACTTTGCCGTGGTCTTCACCGATGGTCGCCGCGATCCTTTCTTCACAACTTTTGAATTTACTCGAGATGATCTTGACTTGTATCTGGCTCGCTGCCTCGAATTTTGGAGGCTCGTGCTGAGCAATACTCCTCCTGATGTTGATGCGTCTGATGCGACCTCCACCGCTCTCAAACAAGAGTGGCGAGAAAGCGATCCAGGTCAGGTCAAGGTCGCCGATGAACATGTTTTGAAATATCTCTCAGAGCGTGAAGCAAATAAAACGATGAAAGAAGTTTATGAAAGCCATGTGAAATTAATGGAAAATCGCGTAAGGAATTTTTTGCAAGAAGCTGACACGATAGTCGCGCCTACGGGCGAAGTACTGTGTACCTATAAGCAAACGAAGAAAGGCGATAGACGTTTTAATTTTAATTTTAAAAGGGAGAACGCAAATGGCGAAAAAAGAAACGCAGTATAGGCAAGTTACTACACCTATCGGAAAGTCCATGTGGACTAAGCTGGCAACCCCTGAGACTCGATGGGTTACGCCAACGGACCCTGAGTATAAACGAGGCGGGTACTACGAAGCTTGTGTCCGATTCACCGCAAAAGAATGCGAAGGGCTGAAAAAGTTAATCACCGAAATGCACGATGCAAACCTGAAAGAAGCCTGCGATGTATTTGTTGCAGCCCACCTTGAAAAGTTTCCTAAACAAAAAGGAAAGATCAAGGATGCGGTTAAGTTTGTCACTGAGCAGACTGAAATCAAAATTAATCCTTTGCCCATTAAACAAGTTCGCAATGAAGACGGCGACCTGATAGACGAATGGGAAATCAAGGCCAAGCAATGGGCAAAAGGGGTTGAGAAAAACAAGCAGGGAGATATTCTAAAAGAGTGGGATACCCTGCCATTGGTCCGCAACCCTCATAACAAATTTTACGATGCCATTCCTCGAATTGGCAACGGCTCGAAAATCCGCCTGCGAATCGAGTTGAGCGGATATCAGAAACCGTCCATTGGAATTAGAGTGCGCCTTATCGCTACGCAAGTATGGGAGTTGGTTGAGTACAACGGCGGCGGGTTTGACGACAGTGAGTTTGAAGCAAACCCTGATGCGCCAGAGTTGGTAACGGCAGGCGATGTTTTTGACGACGAAGACGAAGACGATATTCCGATTTAAGGGGAACTACTTATATGGGGTAGCACCCTCGTTTTAGTGGACGAGCGGATTGGTGTTTTTGGGTTGAAGCGTTCCGATGTCAAGACTTGTCCTCTCTGGTATCGGAAACTTTAAACCTGTCTGCATATTTCTGAATCTGTCGAGAGATTCAGAGCCTTATTGCAGTAAGGTTGCAGTAAAGAAACATTTTGGTGCTACCCCCTCTAAGTGGTTTAACTAATTTAGTTGGAGTTGATGTAACAAGGCCACGTTAACTCCAACACTGCCGTCGCCCTGATCTTCTCCTCGCTGGGGCGGCGGCAAACTTAACTCAGGAGCGATGACATGAGAAGAAAAAGTGTTAATTGTCTGGACGAAGAAATAGAAGAGTTAAAAGAAGAGGTAGCAAAATTAAAAGAAGAACTAAGCAGCCTAAGTAAACTTTTTGAGCAGCGAATAGTGGACCTGCAAAGAGAAAATGATTTTTTTAGGAGAAGATGATTGATTTACCCAGTAAAAATATTTGACGGCGAAGGGCGGTTGAAAAAAATAATATTGCAGGAAGAGGCGCTGGAAAGATACTGGCAAACAATGCCGCCCATCACCGATGGTTTGTCTGAGGTGAACGTGGAGGTGATGCAAGCCAATGGATCGTCGTACTATTTAACAAGGACTATTATTTGCGCCAATTCGGAGTGTCGAAAACAAGCAGTAGTTGTTGCCAGGAAAGCCAAATACTGCTCTATCAAATGCCAGGAACAAGTAAAAAGAAGAAAAGCCAGTAAAAAACCGAAGGAAAAACAATATAAAAAATGTGTAATTGAAGATTGCGGCAACGTGTTTGAGGCCCAGCGAGGGAATCAGAAATATTGTGGCCCAGCATGTTTAAAAATTGCTAACATTGCCAAAGGGAGGAGGGCCAGTGCAAGAGCCAAGGCTAATATCACTCAAAGAAAGCTTGAAATTGCTAAACGTGAACAGAAAATTCTTCAACGACAACATTCGCCCACACTTGAAGGAGGCGAAGCTAGGGAAACACATCCTCTTTAGAGAAAGTGATATAGAGGATTTTATTAACCGCATGTTTAATACTCAGGAGGTGCAATCATGCAAAAGAAACAACCAAAGTTACCGAAAGGACTTATCTGGCGAGGTGACAAAATACACATCAACACCACGGTTAATAACGAAGAACTTAGAGGGCCGACGGGTTTTGGGGTCGGTGAAATAAATAAGGCGAAGGTTTTTTTAGAAAGTGAGAAAGCCCAAAAACGCCATCAGCAAGAGCAGCGAAAAGAAACCGAAGCGCAGATTACAGGCATGAAGCATCGCAATCTGACCGTGCCGCCAGAAATGTTAGGAAAAACTTATGGCGATGCGGTCAAACATTTTTTCAGCAAGACAAAACATAAGAAAGAAAAAGATGAGAAGGACATGGTTGAAGAAATGAGTTGGTGTTTGCCGCTCGACACTCCATTAAATGATATTCACGCAAGTACAATTGAGCCATTCATCCAAGAAATGATTGCCAGAAAAAGCAAGGGAAACACAATTAATCATTATATTAAATTAGTGGGGCAGATTTTAAACTTGGCAACCAAGAAAGAAGAGCAGGGTGTGCCTTGGAGAAATCGTCCTCATAATTTTGAGTTAATGAAGATTAAAAAAAATAAAGTCTATCCTTTTATGAACGCTCGCAAGGGCTATGTCTTGAGTTGGGCTGAAGAGGATAGATTACTCAATGCTTTTCCCGAACACTTAAAAGATACTGCCTTATATTCTTTGAACACTGGCGCTCGCATGGGCGAGATAACCCAATTGCGTTGGAGTTGGGGCGTGTGGTTTGATGCGTTGAAGCTGTTCGCCTTTCGCATCCCTGAAGAGTATCACAAAAATGGTAAGAGCAAACTGGTGGTTCTTAATTCAATTGCCAAGGAAATTATTGATAGGCAGCGAGGCAAGCACCCAGAGTTTGTGTTTACTTATAAGGGTGGGCCTATCAAAAGATTGGGAGGCACATCGTTTCAGAGAATCAGAAGAACGGTAGGTCTATCTCATGTGGTCTTCCACGATTTTAGAACAACTTTTAGTACCCGCCTCAAAGGATATGGCGTGGATCGCGACACTATAAGCACTTTAATGGGACATACTATCCCAGGGGTGACGGCAGATTACGCTTTCCAAACGCATATTGTAGAGGCTTTGGTGGAGTCTGTGAAGAAACTGGAAGAGCGTAAAAACTTTACTTTTGTGCCAGTAGACGAAAATATATCTCGCACAAATCTCGCACACTCTTTTAAATATGTGTCGGAGATGCAGCCAGAGGACTTGCAAATTGTTGAAACTAAAGGGAAAAAAAATCGGGACGGCAGGATTCGAACCTGCGACCACTCGACCCCCAGTTAGTTAATTCAATTTCAAACCACTCTAAACATTGGTTTTACAAGGGTTTACTTTCGCAACACTGTGCGATTGTGACCCTTGGTAAGCCATAGTTTCGCACAAATTCCGCACAAACTCACTAACGAACACAATGGAACAGTAATGTCTGGAGCCACTCGAAGAGGGTTACCAAAATGCGAAGAGACTGTCATCAAATACGAGAACAGAAGGCCCGTGGGAATGGGTCCATGTGGCAAGGCAGCAGTGGCTAAATATTATTACAGAGCCGTCAGTAACATACCAAAATATGTCTGTGAAATTCACGACAAAGAAATACTCAAAATGGAATTGCAAGAAGATTTAGAAAGGGACGAAGAAAATGCCTGGAGAGAAAATAACAGAAGACAAGGTAACTTTTAAATCAGGAGCAGCGCGATCCACGATGGATGTGCGTTGGGATTTGCTATGCGAAGAGTTTATCAGAGACATGGCAGTCGTTATGAAAGAAGGCGCGGATAGATACGGCGATGACAACTGGAAGCAGGGCGTTCCAGAAGGCGTAACCATCAATCATTTAATTGAACATTTATATAGATGGCAGGAAGGCGATAGAGGTGAATTGCACCTGGCTAAAGTTGCCATCAACGCTATGTTTCTTGATTATTACGAAAGATATGGAGTAGTAGTCGAATGAACTATCACACTCAAAGATGCGAAATTTGCCGGTATGTAGGACCAGATTTTGTTTTTGTACACGGTCATTATCAATGTCCAAGGTGCAAGCAAATAGGCGATGGCGATTGCTGCCAGGGAGAAACATGCGACCCGCCGCCTAACCCAGTACGCCCCTTGGATTACGCGGACCTTAAAGATGAGGATGTGCCTAATTGATTACCCTGCAAATTCTCGCCAACTTATTTGCAATCACCAATATTTATCTGGTCACGCACGACCAAGTAAAGCTGGGGTGCGCCATTGGACTGCCAGGGCAGTTCCTATGGATGTATTTATTTTATGCCAACGCTATACCCTGGCTGATTTTGACTGACTTTCTTATCGCTGGAATTTATGTGAAACGGCTTTGGCAAATGCGCCGCGAGCCAATGATTAAATCAAGGTTTAGAGGAGTGAGCCTATGAAATGTCCAACTTGTAAAGGCAAAGGAGAAGTGCCAACCGCTGACATTGGCATTGTCAAAAGCGTTGTCGCAGAACTTAATCGAGTGGCTGGGACAAATTACAAACACAATACCAGGACAACTCTTGAAGTTATTCGCGCCAGGTTAAACGAAGGCTGGGTTGCTGAAGACTTTGCCAGGGTTATTAAAACTAAATGTGAAGAGTGGCTGCGCGATCCAAGGATGAAACCTTACCTACGTCCCAGTACTTTATTCGGACCCAAGTTTGAAGGCTACCTCAATCAATCGACAAAAGCCCCCAAACAAAAGGTGAAATTTGTTTATTGAGACATTTGAGGATTATGGAATCAAGCCAAAGAAGGGAAGTAAAACGAAATGCCCTCGCTGCAATCACAAATCCCTTTCTTTGTCTATTAGCCGCGATGACGGTGTATTCAATTGCCACGGCCCTGATTGTGATTTCCGTGGCAGGCTTAAGCGCGATCCTGCTTTTGCTCGTCCTCATCAGTGGAACAAAAAAGATTATTTCAAGCCTGTGTTCGAGTACCAGGAACTTAGTAAAAAAGCGATCATGTGGTTTGCGAACAGAGGAATAGATGAGGGAGTTCTGGCAAGACTTAAGATTAGCCTTATCGATGGCCATATCGTATTTCCGTTTTTTAAGGAAGGTGAGGTTTGCCTACTCAAATACCGGGGCGCGAAAAAGTCGCAAATGTTCACCTCCGAAAACCCGTACAAAATCTTCTACGGATATGACGATATTAGTGAAGAACAGACCATCGTCTGCGAAGGGGAGTTGGACAAGTTGGCATTCGACATGGCTGATTTACGAGCATCTATTAGCGTTCCCTTCGGAGCGCCATCGCTTAAGTCCACCTCGTTTAAAGACCTTGACGAGTCCCTGGAACATTCGCATGAAAAGCTTAGTGGGGTCAGCAGGATCGTATTGGCTGTGGATAATGATCCTGCTGGAAAGAAGTTAGAAGAAGAACTGGCAAGGCGTTTAGGGAAAGAAAGATGCTGGCGAGTAATCTGGCCTGATGGCTGTAAGGACGCTAACGAAGTTCTAGTCACATACGGTCCAGAGTTTCTCAGAGAGTGCGTAGAAAACGCCCAGCCTTACCCGATAGACGGAGTGTTTAACATCGATCATTTTGAAGACAAGTTGCTGACGCTTTACGATGAAGGCTTGACAAGAGGCTTTAGCACTGGCTGGTTCTGTCTTGACCATTTGTTTACTGTTTTGCCCGGTGAGTTGACAATTGTCACTGGCATACCTGGGCATGGCAAATCATCTTTCATCGAACACCTGATGATTAACCTTGTTAAAGACCATGACTTGAAAGCTGGTATTTTCTCGCCAGAGCATCAGCCAGTAGAAACGCATATCGCAAGGCTTGCTGAGTTATACGCTGGCAAACCGTTTGGCGAACATTTTAAAGAACGTATCAGCCGTGAAGAATTAGCTGAGACAAGTAAGAAGTTAAGTCAAGCGATTAATTACATGATACCTGATGAGATGAAGCGGTCTGTCGATGACATACTTACAATGATGAGAGCGATGGTGATGAAAAATGGCGTTCACTTTTTTGTGCTGGACCCGTGGAACGACTTCGATCATTCGGCAATGGGCAATAGTGAAACGCAGTACATTCGCCATTCATTAGCGAAGATAAGAATGTTTGCCGCAGCGCATAACGCACACGTTTTTTTAATCGCTCATCCAGCGAAAATGCAGAAAGCTA